>OGYK01001129.1_pt1 | contig 20376 bp, 24 predicted proteins | sample 1576501 | NCBI WGS metagenome assembly OGYK01 (sample SAMEA3541530, study PRJEB24748) | human gut metagenome | biome: human gut; feature: human-associated habitat; material: faeces | place: China | collected 2012
GATGTTTCAGGCGAAACATCTCAAATAACTTATCTGGATTTACCCATTGATGGTCTGGAACAGTATATGGAGACAATCCTTCAGGGAACCGACGGATCAGAAGAGATTATCGTTAATAACGTCGGAAAAGAGCTGGAAACGGTAGAAGGATCCCTGGTTGAGCCAAAACAGGGAAATAACGTCTATCTTTCGATTGATTATGACCTGCAGATTGCGGTATATAAAATTCTGGAACAGAGAATTGCCGGCATTCTGAAACAGTATCTGAGTGATGTAAAATCCGTTGATACCTCAACACTTGCCAATACGGATGCCGTTCCGATTCCAATTTACGATGTATACAATGCACTGATCGAAAACAGCACGATTGATATTTCCCATTTCTCGGCGGCGGATGCCACGGAGCGTGAGCAGCGGATCTATGCACTGTTCCAGCAGAAGCTCCAGCAGGTGCTTGCCGAGATTACGCAGGAACTGACCGTTGAAACAGCAACCGTTTACAACGACCTCAGCGATGAAATGCAGGAATATGAGACCTTCATCGTGGATAAGCTGCTTTCCAGTACGATGGGTATTCTTTCTTCAACAGCAATTGATGAGAAAGACGCCACCTATCAGGCATGGAATGACGGAACGATTTCTCTTCGTGATTATCTGACGTATGCGGCAAGCCAGAACTGGATTGATGTCTCAGCACTGACGCAGGATGATGCCTACCTGGATTCTCAGGAGCACTTCCCTCTGAAAAGGCGGCAGCAGTGGAACCAAAATCAATTCCCTGGTTGATGTTGAGGTCTGTTTGTGGATCAATTTCATTTTTCTTTAAAATATATTCAAATACCATTTCCGGCATACCACCTATCTCCTACATTACAATGTAAATATTCGTCCGATAGTTGTTTTGCGGTGGTTTCTGCTGAGATATCTGACGTATCCGGCAGATAGTCTTTGACAAGCACCGTGATTTCTTCTTTTGATTTTACGATTCTGTACGGCTTCAGCGAGTTTTCTGTAGGTTCCAGAATCCCAAGATTTTTCGCCAGTTCAATGTAGGGCAGAATACTCTGCTTTGTCTTTTTGAATCCAAGATCTGTGATGTGCTCAGACAGATACTTGGCGGATGTGTAGCCACGCTCATCCTCAGTAATCAGCTTCATTACGATAGCAATTATCGTATTTTCTCTGCGGTTCATTTCATCAGCAGGACTGTATTGAATCAGATTGGATAGTCCATACTTTAAAGTGATTTCCGGCATTCCGTCCTCATCCACCACAATTTTTTCTATGAGAAGTTCAATATCTCTGCGGTCAAGCGTTCCACCGGCAATGATCTTATCTACTACATCAAGAGCATTCCGTAATTTATCTTTTACATCCGGCGTTTCGATTGCTGCTTCATCCAGTTCCTTTAACTGCATTTCCAGACTATGAATCTGAGCAAACAAATCATTCTGTATGGAATCGTAAGTCTCATTGATCAAATTTTCATTTCCGTTAGCAACTGCCAGATCTTTTACTTTCTGTGTAAGTAAAACTTTCAGCTGATTCTTTCGGTCACCGATTTCTCTATGCAGTTCCTGTCGTTTTTCCTCTACCGTTTTCTTTTCTGATTCAAAATCTTTTAAATCATAGGTAGCGATAACCTCACAGAGAGCATTTCTGCATAGTTTGATATAAGTCAGGACATCCTCCATCAAATCTTCTTTTTCGATCAGATGAGCCTTGGAGCAATAACGCCTGCCTTTGGTATTATATGTCGTACAGATATAATATTTCCGTTCCCTGCTGGATGTCTGACGCTTGATCGGTGTGAGACGGCTGCCACAGTCCTTACAATACAGACAGCTTCCAAAGGGATTCGGAATCTCTGAGCCAAGCCACTGCCCCCGGCTTCCCCGATAATTGGTACGGTTACGTTTTTCCTTTAATTCCTGTACCAACGCAAAGGTAGCCTTATCAATAATTGCCGGGTGATGATTCTCAAAAATACATTGTTCTTCCTTTGGCACACGTTTATCTTTTCCATGAACCGTATTTCTTGCACGTTTTTTCAGACGAAAAGTACCAATGTAAAAATCATTATCCAGTATTTCTTTTATCATAGCATCAGACCATTTGGAAGCGACCTGCCTTTTGGATAATCTTCCTTCTTCGATTTCACGTTCTCGCTGTATCATAGAAGGAGTCGGTGCGCCCTGCTCTGTCAGATAAGTAGCAATTTTTCGATAACCGGAACCGGAAAGGTATAAATCGTAAATCTTTCTGATATATTCCGCTTCTTTTGGCACAATCTCCAAAATCGTTTTATCTTCTGCATTGCGACGATACCCAAATGGTGGCCTGGTGATCAAAGTTCCTTCTTTTTGCCTTGCTCCGATGGCTCGTTTGATCTTTTTGCTGGTATCTTTCACATACCTTTCATTAAACCATGTTTTAATACCAATGGTGTCATCACTGGAATCCATAGAATCATAGTTATCATCAATGACAATCAGGTGTTTGCCACGCTCCTGAAACTCATCCAGAAGCAGAAGCACCTTTGCATTATGTCTGCCAAGGCGGGAGAAGTCTTTGACGTATACGGTATCAATATCCTGATCCAGATCTGCCATCATCTGCTGAAATCCCGGTCTGTCAAAGATATAACCGGAAATTCCATCATCTTCGTACCAGCGGTCAATGACAACACCGTGGTCATCCGCATATTGACTGATGATCAGCTTCTGATTTTCTATGGAAACGTAATTTTTCTTATCATCGTCTCGGGAGAGACGGACGTATCCTGCATTCATAGGTGCTCCTTTCCTAAATGTAAATATAATTATTAGGCATAATGTAATTATATTACATATCAAAGATGACAAAATGTATATAGAAAAATCATAAAAAAGGTTGGTTGATATAACAATGTTTGATTGTGTAAAACCTTATAATTTGATATGATAAAATTAAGAAAATTTATGAAATTGTACTAGAGGTGACAATCTGTAAATGTGAAAAGACGACAAAGTGGAGATGTTAGAAATATTCGATTTAGTACAGGAAAACAATAAGATTTTACTAGATGAACAAATCGGAAATGGAGGAATAAAATATGGGAGCCTTAGAAGCAGTTTTTAATTCAACAAAATTTGATTTGAATGATGAGGTCCTGATGAGATTTGACGATTATTTTGATAAAAGAGATAGGGCTTATAATAGTTTTTCGTTAGATGATGAAGAAGATATTATTTTCTTACGAAATTTTGTGGCACAAATTAAGTCAATTGATTCAGAAAGTGCTGTTTATGTAGCTACTTATGGCTATGAAATCACAAATAGTAAAGGTGAAAAATCAACATACGCTGATACTCTTTGGATTGACACAATTCTTCCTGTTTCTAAAATTGAGGAAATTATCGAAAAATGTGGGATTGATGAACCTAGTGATATTTCTGTTGTTAAAAATAGTAGTGAAAACGGCAATGGACATATTTGGCTTATAACACAAGGAGAAGATAAGCCACAAATCACAGAAATAACTGACCATGAGAAGATTAATCGAATGACAATGATATACTGGGATTAACAAACTGCGAAATTCAATAGATTTAGTGTTTGTACATATTTCAGTTAAATTATCAACAGTAAAATGTAAAAATTACAGGAGGTATTTAGCTTGAGTGATTATACGGATAATCCAATAGCAAGAGCATGGAAAAAACGATATCAAAATTTTTCGCCGGATATACAATATAAACTAGATGCGTTATATAATGCGTCATCAAAAGAGTATCAATTTAATGTAATAAAAAAATCTAGAAAACATCCAAGCAAAGGAGATGTGTTTATAATAAATCCAACGGAAGATTTATTCCTATATGGTGTTGTGTTAAACTCAAACATAAATAATATTTGTGGGAATGATTTATATGTAATCATTATTCTGAAAAATCGAGTGAAAAGTAATCAAAAGGCAGAAATTAAATTGATAACCAATAACATACTTGTCGGACCTTGTATTGTTGGAAAAGAATATTGGACAAGGGGATTTTTTGGACGAACAGATATGACTATCAAAGATATACCACAATTTAATTACGGATTTTATTATATTGGAAAATCTAAGTATGTTGATGAATTTGGAAATGAAATTTTTGAAAAACCTGATATGGTAGAATCGTTTGGAGTAGCTACAATAACAGGAATCGCATATAAAGTGAGGAAGGAATTAATAATTCATTCAGATTTGGTCAAAAAATAGTTAAAGAAAAGAAGCTAAAATTCTTTGGAGGTATAAAAATACTATGTTTAGAGAATACAATTTTTTTTGGACTACAATGGAACTGTGTGATTGGGATCAGGAAGGCGATGATGACAAGGTATTAAAGCCGGTTATTGAATATCTCTCGAATCAGGAGGATTATATTATTTTTGAATTTGACGATTTAATGTCGGAACTTTTATATCATTTAGATACAGAAAAACTAGCAGAACAGTGTAGAAAAGTTGATCCATTGATGAGTGATGATTCATTCTTATATTCCAGATGTGTTGCTTTGATAAACGGACCAAATTACTATAAAAAAGTCAAGCAAGGGAACAAAAAAAGTGTGTGGGATATGGAATTTGAATCATTGCTTTATGTTCCAGAAAAAGCGTGGGCTTTAAAGCATCAAAGTTCTGCGGAAGAGTATCCGCATATTTCTTCGTTGAGTTATGAAACCGGTAGTAATAAAAAGTTAGATAATAAATGATATGGAAACAATTTCAATTAGTTTTGCAGATAAGGAGTTACCAGAAGAACAAATTAAACCCCAATTTGAAGAAACATGTCAATGGTTAAAAGACAACACAGAAAAATGAAAAATTTAATTGAAATATATCGTTGTATATGAGGTGAGTGTTATGGTGGAATTGACGGTAGAACTAAACGCAAAACTTCAACCAATACACAGAGGAGAAATGTTTGAAGAACCATTGGAGAATGTTTTGATTCAGGCTAATGTGGGTGAAGTTTTAGGTGGTGGAACGTTTATGTCAGCTACAGGGGAGATTGAGAAATGTGATATCACTCTAGAAGTAAAAGATGACTGGATAGCAAAAGTTTTTGCATATCTTCAAAGGATTAAGATTATTCCAAAAGGAAGTAAAATCATTTGTGAGCACGAAATAACTCCCATCGGCCAGGCTGAGGGGATGGCAATTTATTTAAATGGGACTGATTTACCTGCAGAAGTTTATCGGACAAATGATATTGATGAACTAATCTCAAAGTTGCAGGATGCTCTTGGAGACAAATGCTTTATGTTCAGTTGGTGGGAAGGTGGAACCGAGACTGTTTTGTATTTCTACGGAGAGAGTTATTTGAAATTGTACGAGTCTGTTAAAGATATCTTGGAGATTCATCCTCTATGTAAGCTATCGCATGTAAAACAGATTGCATAATTCTACAGTATATGTTTTGAAATATAAAAAATCCGGTTTGTATGAAATGTGACAGTGTGAAATCACATAATATCATCCCAGTGATTTTTCACCAGTGCTTTAATCCCCTCATGAATATCAGTGTCTGGATTTCCATCCTGAAATGTGACAACCCGGAAACCGATACCAACATATTTCCTGCGTTCAGCTTCAAATTCTTCTTGTGAGGAAAAATCGTTGCGCCAGAGATAATACGTTGGTTTACGCAAGGCTATCACATCCTTTCTGTTAAATTTCCTATCATTATCATATAAAAAGTGGACAGTTTTTGTGTCTGTCCACTTTAAAATAATTTTATCGTTCACGGTCTGAATGGCTTAACTGACCTCTTTTTTCCAGTTCCAGTATTTCCGGTGGAATACGTTCTACTAGATGCTGGAGATTTTCATAATCTGCTCTGAGTCTGGCATCATCCATTTTCTTTCCCATACTGCTGGATTTTGCAGCTTTTACCTGTCTGGATAAATTCTCTGTCTGTTTTTGTAAAGATGATTTATCTGTTTTTAAAGAACGAATTGTCTGATCATACTTCCGTATCTGTGTCTGAAAACTCTCCATTGCAGGGAAAAACTTCTGCAAAAGTTCAACGGCTTTATCTGTATTTTTACCCGCATTGAAAAAGTTTGTATTTTGCAGCAGATCAGATGACGGATTTAATGAATGCAGAACAGGCAAAACGAAAAGAAATCTTCAAATGCGGCATCGTTTAAATAACAGCATCGCCATGCTATTATTTAAACTTAGTTCTGCTCTTTCAAGAAATTCCTTTGCGGGATACCTTCCATCGCAGAATGCCGGGAGTTACAGGTAAGTGTAGAGCAGTAGGTTCTTTTCTCGGCAGCCACAATTTCATAAAGGTATAACACACTAGACTTTCCTGCTTCGTATAATAAATTATGTCAGAATGAAAGAAGCAAGTAAATTGTAAGACATTGCGATAATCGAATTTTGTAAAATATTAATTAGGAGATATTATGTCAAACTATAAATCAACAGATGCTCTTATGCGGCATCTTCGGAATAATGGAATTGCTATTTCTGGCAGTTCACAAAAACAGCAATTGATTAATACAGGATATTTTCATGGGTATAAAGGATATCGTTTTTTTGTTTCATCCAATCGTAAAATTCCATTTACCTCATACAAGGAAATTAATGCTACAATTCAATACGACACAAAATTAAAGTCTCTATTGTACGGCAAAATGATGTTGATTGAAACTGCTCTAAAAAATATTGCTCTTAATACTATTATGGCAGAGACTGATTCAAACAGCATTTATGATATGTATGATAAAGCTGTCAGCAGTTACAAAAATGCTCCAACAGGGACTTCAGAGGATATTAAGAAAAAATTTCAGAATAATAAACTGAATTTACAAGGTTCCATTCAAAATTCTGTTGCAGCAGCCTATAGGAAAGAAAATCCAAAAATTACGCATTTTTATAATACTGTAAATTATAATGAAGTCCCAATATGGGCAATTTTTGAAATCTTAACAATGGGAGATTTTGGATATCTTCTTTCCTGTTTAACACAAGATGTCAGAAGAAAAATTTCAAGGAATATTGGTTTAAATTTATCCAGTGATACTAATTGTACGTTAGTTTATAAATACGTATATGCATTGAAAGATTTAAGAAATGCCATTGCCCATAATGATGTTGTTTATGATACACGTTTCAGGAAAATGGATCCATCCAGACCTATGAAACAGTGCTTAATATTGGAAATGGGATTGCCATACATAAACTTTAAAACTATCGGGGATTATATTATTCTTATATGTTATTTTTTAGAGTTGTTGAAAGTATCTAAAACCGAAATTAAAGCATTTATAAGAGAATTTGAAAAAATGACCAAAGAATACGAGGAACAGGTTAGTTCTGATGTGGCTACAATCACCGTTCATCCAGATTTGTTTTCACGAATGACAATATTAAAAAATTCTATCTGATCTATTGCATATTTTTTGCCGTTGTAGTATATTATTAATAGCAATTGGGGTATGTGTTTGCGGACACATACTTGGAGGAGTCGGAGAAATCTGGCTCCTCTTTTGATTTACTGCAATATTTTAATATCCAAAATCTTTATAAATACCTTAATGATCTTTGATATTTTTATTGCATCTTAACCCAAAATACTATATAGTATTAGCTAGTGATCAGATTACAGATACTTGAGAAGCCTGTGATCGGGAGAGGGTGCCGAGGCCCCTCTCTTTTTTTTATCGTTTCTTCGCACTATTCAATCCATCCACCCAATTACACAAAATCACAATCGTCTCATAATTTACATTGATATATGCACGCCACCTTTTCTTCCGCCAAGAACGTCTTTTCCTTTCAGATCATCCCATGAAAAATCCGGCATTTCTTCACGTGCGACCAGAAAGTTTCCGGCGCGCTGCGTAAGCTGCGCGAAGTTTTTGATGACATCATTTGCACCTTCCTGGTAAGTATAAATCGAAGATTCACTTCCCATAAAGCCAATATCTGCCTCACCGGAGAGGACGGCGGTCATAACTTTATCCGCTCCAAAACCAGTAACAAGAGTCAAATTAATTCCTTCATCCGCAAAATACCCATTTTCAATCGCAACGTATTGCGGGGCATAGAAGATAGAATGGGCGACTTCGTTCAGTGTCACAGAGACAGGAGAAGAATTGGTGTCATGACTGGCTTGGGAAGTGACGGTTTCAGCTTTAGGATTCGTGGCATTATCATCGGCAGGTGCAGAGCTGCAGGCTGATAAAAGGCCGACAGTTATAGCAGAAACAAAAAGTAAGGATATAAAATTTTTTTTCATAAGTCCTCCTGGGTGGTATAACATTCTCATTTAAGATATGCAAAAAATGTGAAATTGGTGTTTTTATCTGATAGCCAATCGTTCTCCGCTGAAGATTTTGAAACTCCAGAACAACCTGCAACTAAAAGTATTTTATCATATAATTTATCCGAGTAATATGGCAGATAAATAATAGCAAAAGTATAAGCCATATGTTTCGCTTCGGTTAAGTCATTTGTCCTTTTTTCACCATAATATTTGCTCATAAGTGGCTGACTTCCATCACCTACGCCCTGCAATATCAGGTTGATGATCACCAGTGAAATATTAGGAGTCAGAGCAAGTCCGAAAGGAGCGAGTCCTGCCTTAAAAATTGATTTGTATAGAGAACCGAATTCACCAGCATTTGCACAAATTTCCAGTTTCTTTTTTACCACAAAATGCACAAGAACAGAAAACGGTTTGTTGATTAATTTGTCCTAAGAGAGTAAACTGAAACATAAGACATTTGGGGTGTGTGTATCTGAGAAAAACTGAAAAAAGATAAAATAATGGAGGTGCGGTTATGGGATTCTGGATTTTTATGCTTATAATGGATTTACTGATTCCGTTTACAATGATCGGCTTCGGAAAAATGTTTTTGAAAAAAGCACCGGATCAGATCAATTATGTGTTTGGTTACAGAACATCAATGTCAATGAAGAATCAGGACACCTGGGTATTTGCACATCATTATTGCGGAAAGATCTGGTATATCTGTGGACTTATTCTTTTGGTGGTATCTTTAATTGTGTTACTTCTGGTTATGGGAAAGTCTAATGATGCCATAGGAAATGTCGGTGGAATTCTGTGTGTATTTCAGATGATTCCACTGGTGGGTTCGATCATACCGACGGAGATTGCACTCAGGAAAAATTTTGATAAATATGGAAATAAAAGATAAATCAGGAGGATGCCATGAAAATAGCAGTATTTTTCCCAGGCATTGGTTATCATTGTGATAAGCCACTTTTGTACTATGCAAGAAAACTGGTTCAGGAATATGGATATGAAAAGACAGTCATGCAGGAGTATTCCTATAATGGCAAAAATATACGCGGCGATAAAAAGAAAATGCAAGAGGCATTTGAGTGCTTGTATGCGCAGGCAGAAAAGAAGCTTGAAGAAATCGCATTTGACGAGTACAGTGAAGTTTTATTTATTTCCAAAAGCGTAGGAACCATTATTGCATCCGCTTATGCTGAGAAATATAAGATAAAATGCTGCCAGATTTTGTATACCCCGCTTGAACAGACTTTTATGTTTGAACATGATGATGCAATTGCATTTATTGGAACTGCGGATCCGTGGAGCGATGTAAAAAAAGTAATTGCATGTTCAAAGAATCAGGCAGTTCCGATTTATGTGTATGAGGATGCCAATCATTCATTGGAAAAAGAAAATATTTTACAAAACATTGATATCCTGAAAAACGTAATGGAAAAGACACAGAAGTATTTGCGGTAGCTATTCCAGGAAAGCTAATCCATTTGCACTGGAGGTGTCGAATAAATCCCGTGTAATCCGGATAACGTCGTGTGCATAGGATGGAAGATATCCTCCATGGCGGTGTGCCACTGGGAAGGGGAGTTGAATAGGAAAAGCCTATTTTTTACCAGGAAGATCAGAAAAAACTGATAGAGTAAAAAAATCAGGTTGTGGAGGAGAAGATGAGATTAAGGAATATCTTGATTGTCGTAAAAGACATTGAAAAATCAAAAAAATTCTATCATGATCTGTTTGGTCTGGATATCATTCTGGACAATGATGGAAACGTTATTCTGACAGAAGGACTTGTTTTACAGGACGAAAAAGTCTGGAAGGATGTTACAGGAAAAGAAGTTGTCCCGGAGAATAATTCCTGTGAACTTTATTTTGAAGAGCGGAATATTGAAGCATTTACTGAAAAATTAGAAAAACTGTATCCGGAAACCAAATATGTCACCAGGCTGATGACGTACAGCTGGGGACAGAAAGTGATCCGTTTTTATGATCTGGACGGCAATCTGATTGAAGTTAGGACACCGATGCGGGGATAAAGGGAAAATAACATACATCAGGAGGACAACAAAATGGCAGCGGTACTTTTACGTGCAGCATCTCTGGCGTTTGTCATGGTTCTTGGAATTTTATTGAAAAAGACGGGAATCGTCGGCAATCCGGCAAGGGTACTCCGAAAGGTTGAAAAATAGAAAATTTACGAGGTGAGAGAAGATGAAGATAAAATCAGTTGCAGTTTTAGGTGCGGGAGCAGTAGGCTCTTATGTGATCTGGGGTCTTTCTGAAAAATCAGATATCCGGCTTGGAGTGATCGCTGAAGGAGAAAGAGCAGAACGTCTGAAAAAGAACGGATGTGCGATCAATGGCAAGACTTACCATCCGGAAGTGTGGACTCCGGATGAGGCACATGACGTGGATCTGATGGTGGTTGCTTTGAAATACGGTTCACTGGAAGGTGCTTTGGAGAGTATACAAAAAGCAACAGGTGAGCATACGGCGATCATGAGTCTGATGAACGGTATTGACAGCGAAGAGATCATTGGCAGAACAGTGGGAATGGAGCATGTGTTACCGGCACTGATCAAAGTGGCTTCACATAAAGAGGAAGACGGTTATCATTTTGATCCACCGACCACACTTGGAATCATTTTCGGAGAACCGTCCGCACCGTTCGACAGCGAGCGGGTGAAAGCAGTGGAAGAGTTATTTGCAGATACCGGGATTCATTTCCGCTCCACAGAGTATATTCAGGAAGAGATCTGGTGCAAGTTCTGCCTGAATGTGTGCAGCAATCTGCCGCAGGCGATTCTGGGAGCAGGCGTTGGATGTTACCGTGACAGCGTGCACATGAAAGCAATCAGTGACGGATTAAAAAGAGAGCTGGAAGCAGTCGCACAGGCAAAAGGAATCGATATGAGCAAGACCGAAAGCTCGTCCGGACGTGGAAGTGCGGTTCCACCGTCAGCCAGATATTCCACCTTGCAGGATCTGGATGCCGGATGCCACACGGAAATCGATATGTTCTCCGGCGCGCTTGTTCGGATGGGAAAAGAGCTTGGAATCCCGATGCCGTATAATGAATACACCTATCATATGATCAAGGCGCTGGAAGAGAAAAACGATGGTAAATTTGATTATACCGGGAAGGAAGAACTGACCTGGTCAAAGTAGAAAATATAGAGCGGGTATGTTATGCTGAAATCAGCATAAATTAAAATGTGCGATTTCGGGACGAGATGTAAGATCTGATTCTCGTAAAAAGAATAATATAAAATGAAAAAAAGAAAGAGAGAGAAAGCATGAACGAATTATATGAAGCAATTGAAAAGAAAATCAAATCATCCGGATATCCGAGACTGATTTCCGGAGAGGATGTATACGATGATATCTGTGATCAAATTGAAGGAAAGGAAAATGGAGAATATATTTTACTTTCCAAATTTGATGATGATGTCGTGTTTGAATATCATATCACGATTCAGGATGATGATTTTAATCTTGGAATCCTGACCATGAAGACACCGGAAGGCGTATTTGAAGTAGATTTTGATGAGGAATAGAAGATGAAGATTACCGTTTATCTTGGTGCAAATGAAGGAAATGTTTTCCGAACGTCTGGAATTTCTCCAGAATAATTTTTATTCTTATGGCGAATATGCCATGGTTGGAACAAAGGGCTATTGCTATGAAGGAAAAGATACGATCGAACATTTTGAAAAGCTGCGCAGCCGGGAAATCGAGCGCCTGAGGGTTTCTTTGGAGATGGCGAAAAAGGCAGGATACCAGAAATTTACCGGGATGATTTTTGTAGAAAATGAGACAAAGGATGTTCTATGCTTTTTCATGTTATAGTAGTAGTTACCAGCGTAAATATAAGGAACGGTTTCGGACAAAAAGAGCGAAACCGTTCCTTATTTGGTTGATAGAAGTCACTCACATTTCTCCGGATCAATTTTCGGCGGCTGATAATGATAGACTTCTTCGTAGGATTCCAGCTCTGCTCTGTTTGTGGGACCGACAGGAATCAGACCGGTGCAGTCCTGCGCAGATGCTGCATTAGACAGATAATCGTAGGAATCGATGATCTTCTGATTGGATTTTTTGCGGGATGAAATATCAGAATGTTTTTCTTTTTTCATGGGGACCTCCTTATTTGATATGGCACAGGCAGAAAAAAGTGAAAATCTTAAAAACTGCCGGCAGGATAAGATAAGTATGTGCTGATAGGTAGAAAGTATGTATGAAAAAAACGGTTTCTGTCTCATTTGGGTTTGAAAACTATGTGAGATAGAAAGAAAGCCGTCTGTTAAACGCATCAGGGCAAAAAATACTTGCATTCTGAGTTTAAGAAGACCATAATAGCAAAGGGATTTTTTTGAAATTATTTGAAATCAGGAATGAAGTAAGAGAGAAGCAGAGGAAAAAGGGAGTTAAAAGAAAATGGAACAAAAGCATATGTTCACAAATAAAATGATTGCAAATCTTCTGATACCGGTCGTTCTGGAACAGCTTCTGAATTCCATCATGGGAACAGCGGACACAATGATGGTAAGCAATGTGGGATCTGCGGCGATTTCAGCAGTATCGCTGGTGGATTCGATCAATGTGCTGGTGATCCAGGCGTTTTCTGCGCTGGCGGCAGGAGGTGCGATCGTCTGTGCACAGTATATCGGACAGAAGAATGTGAAGCGGGCAAATGAATCCGCAAGGCAGGTGCTGTTTATTATTACGGCAATTTCGGTTGTGATCAGCCTGATCTGTCTTGTTTTCCAAAAGCCGATGCTGCGTCTGATATTTGGATCAGTGGAGGCGGAGGTCATGCGTGCGTCGGAAATTTATTTCTTCTACACGGCACTGTCCTTTCCGTTTATCGCAGCTTATGATTCGGCAGCATCGATTTTCAGGGCACAGGATAATACGAAAGGTCCGATGCTCATTTCCATGATATCCAATGTGATGAACATTGCAGGAAATGCAATGCTGATCTGGGGATTTCATATGGGTGTTGCAGGGGCAGCACTTGCAACTCTGATTTCACGTGTTTTCTGTGCAGTTGTAGTTCTGGCCCAGCTGCGTCAGGACAGGCAGCCGATCGTGGTGCGTGATTATCTGAAAATCCGTCCAGACTTCCGGATGATCCGGAGAATTCTAAGTATCGGTATCCCGTCAGGGGTAGAGAACAGTATGTTCCAGCTTGGAAAGCTTGCGATTCAGTCCTCCGTATCAACGCTCGGCACAGTGGCAATCGCGGCACAGGCAATGACGAGTATTCTGGAAAATCTGAATGGAATTGCAGCAATCGGAGTTGGCGTTGGGTTGATGACGATTGTTGGACAGTGTATTGGGGCTGGCAGAAAAGATGAAGCGGTTTACTATATCAAAAAGCTTTGTATGATTGCGGAAGTGATTCTGATCATCAGCTGTCTGAGTGTATTTGTACTGACAAAACCGATCACGATCATTGGTGGTATGGAAAAAGAAAGTGCGGATATGTGTATCCATATGACGATGTGGATCACGATTGTAAAGCCATTGGTATGGATTATGGCATTTATCCCGGGCTATGGTATGCGCGCAGCCGGGGATGTGAAATTTTCAATGCTCACATCTTGCACGACGATGTGGCTGTGCCGTTTTTGCCTCAGCGTATTTATGATCCGGATAGTTGGTGTCGGAGCGATGGGCGTGTGGATTGGAATGTTTTCAGACTGGACACTCCGTGGGATTATTTTTTCGTGGAGATTCCACAGCAGAAAGTGGCTGAAGCATCAGGTGATTTAAAATTCTTACATAGATTTTACATGGCAGATCCTTTGGATTTTACATACCTTTGTTAAGATTCTGTTAAAGGTAAGGAATTTGGAAAGGAAGATGTAAAATGAGAAAGCTGTGGGATTTCTGGAAGAATAAAAAATATGGAAAAAAGAGTATGACAGGATGGTTTCTGCTGACGAATGCATTATTGTGTGGGGTTATAGGTGCAGCACTTTGGGGAGTTGTCAGTCTGGTGGCGTTAAAAGGAATATCCTGGCTGATCATATTTGCAGGATATGCGATTGTTTTCCCGGGATTCCTCGGAGGTGTACTTTTTGCAATGAATGCGGAAACAACGATGGATGAATTAGAGATAAAATAAACTGACAGAGAAGCGGAAATATCAGAAATGGTATTTCCGCTTTTTTCGATACAAATGATGAGAATTGCGAGAGTGCAAAGCACGTAGCAATCTGGTATCAAAGGGGTCAAAATACCTTTTGCCACAACATTAAATGATGTGAATGTCAAAAGTGAATTTTGATTCTTACATCATAATACAAATACAAATTTACAATTTTTACAGATTGTATAGAAAGAAAATACGGAAAAGACTGGTTATTATAGAGCTGATTTGGTAAAATAAAGACAATAATAAGAAACAGGTGATGAAATATGGACAGTCAGAAGAAAGATCCGCTCTATAAGAGTTTTGGATACGCATTTGAAGGAATTGGTACCTGTATCAAAAAAGAGCGGAATATGAAGATTCACTGTGCGGCAGCGGTGTTGGTAGTGATTGCCGGAGTGATATTGAAGATCTCATTGCTGGAATGGTGCATCTGCCTGACGCTTTTTGGGCTTATCATGGCGCTGGAGCTGGTCAATACCGCAGTAGAAGCGGTGGTCGATCTGGTGACGGAAGAGCGGAAACCACTTGCAAAGATTGCAAAAGATACAGCAGCAGGTGCGGTTCTGATTGCAGCAATTATGGCAGCGATCGCCGGGATTATTATTTTTCTACCAAAGGGACTTACATTCCTTGGGTTTTAAAGCAGATTGAAATTGTGAAAGGAGATAGACGTTATGGGAAGTTTAGGAGATGGAGTTAAGAAAGTATTACTTGCAGGGATTGGTACAGCAGCAGTAACTGCAGAAAAGTCAAAAGAAGTTCTGGATAAGATGGCAGAACGTGGAGAAGCAGCTGTAGAACAGGGAAAAGTTCTGAATCAGGAACTTCGCCACAATATCAAGAAGACTGTAAAAGAAAATGTCAATGTTTCTGTTAAGACATCTTCACCGGAAGAACTGGACGAGCTGCTTGATAAGATGACACCGGAGCAGATTGAACAGCTCAAAGAAAGAATTTATGAGCGTGAAGCAGCAGTTTCTGAAGAAGAAACAGAAAAAGTAGAAGAAGCTGTAGAACAGGCAGGAGAGACGGCTGAAACTGTTGAAACAGAGACGGCAAAGGAAGCAGCAAAAGAAGTTGAAGCAATCGAATCTGGCAACGAGGACATGAATGAGTAACAAAAACCAGCCAAAAGAGTCAAATAAATACGGTTCCAGACTGCGGGAGATGACAGCAGTCCTCAGAAAACATGGGATTACCGGTGGACTTACCCCGGAAAAGCTCCGGCTGATCCTGGAGGATCTGGGGCCGACTTATATTAAGCTTGGTCAGATCATGTCACTGCATTCCGACATTCTTCCGAAAAGCTATTGTGAAGAACTGATGCGGCTTCATTCCGAGGTGACACCGATGCCATTTGAACAGGTAGCAGAAGTGATCCGCAAGTCCTACGGTTATGAGTGGAACGAAGTGTTCCAGAGCATTGATGTGCATCCACTGGGATCGGCATCGATCGCACAGGTTCACCGGGCGGTTCTGAAGACTGGGGAAGACGTTGTCGTCAAAGTTCAGAGGCAGGGCATCTATAAGGTAATGTCCAGAGATATCAGTCTGCTCCACAAAGCGGCAAAGCTGGTCCCGCCAGGTACGATCAAGGACATGGTGGATATTAACATGGTTCTGGACGAGCTCTGGACTGTCACCCAGCAGGAGATGAATTTCCTTCTGGAGGCAGCCAGTATGGAAGAATTTGCCCAGCGCAATCAGGATGTGGCTTTTGTTACAACGCCTCGGCTCTATCGCGAATATACGACCAACCATGTGCTAGTGATGGAATATATTGATGGATTTGCAATCAACGATAAAGAAAATCTGCTGGCAAATGGCTATGATCTGAATGAGATTGGAACAAAACTTGTAGATAATTACATTCGCCAGGTTATGGAGGACGGTTTTTTTCATGCTGATCCACACCCGGGCAATGTGCGTATCCGTGATGGAAAGATTGTCTGGATCGATATGGGAATGATGGGAAGACTTACCGAGCGTGACCGGGAACAGATCAGCAATGCAGTCAAAGGTGTGGCAGAGAATGACATCGGTCTGATCCAGGAAGCGGTGATGGCACTTGGCGAGTTCCGCGGAAAGCCGGATCAGAGCAAGCTGTATGAAGATATCAATAATCTGATGGCAAAATATGGAACGATTGATATGGGTGATATCGATATTGCGGAAGTTATGCAGGATCTGATGGAAGTGATGAAGGAAAATAAAATTTCCATGCCTCATGGACTTACTATGCTTGCAAGAGGACTCGCCAATATGGAAGGTGTGCTTGCCGAGATCAGTCCGCAGATCAACATGGTTGAGATTGCGGCGGCACGGATGAAGGAGAGCTTTCTGACGAAGGAACAGTGGAAAAAAGAGATAAAGAATGATGCAAAAAGACTGTATCGTTCTCTTCACAAGGCAATGGATATTCCTTCCCTTGCAGCAGACATCCTGCAGGGGCATATGAAAGGACAGACCAGAGTCAATCTGGATCTTCATACTTCGGATGAGCTTTCCGGGTTGCTAAGGAGGTTGGTGCGGAATATTGTAATGGGGCTGTGGGTGATGGCACTTCTGATCAGTTCCAGCATTATCTGTACAACCAATATGCAGCCAAGGTTGTGGGGAATTCCGGCAATCGGTGCGTTTGGATATCTGATGGCATTTGCTATTGTAATGTATGTTTTTATCAAACATATCTTTTCAAAAAAATAAATAAACAGGGGGAAAAGAGATGCGGAAGGAGTTTTATACAGGGCATCTTTTTGATGTATATCGTTATTTTGGAGCGCATAAAGAGGGTGAAAATTTTATTTTCCGTGTGTTTGCGCCATCGGCAAAAGGAGTGTGCGTATTTGGAGAGTTCAGTAACTGGACAGAGATCCCGATGTATCAGGAGGAACAGAGCGGTGTATATGTGTCAGAGCCAATTCCGGCGAAGACTGGTCAGCTGTATAAGTACTGCATTTACACAGCAAATGGAGGAAGGGTAGAGCACTGTGATCCATATGGCTTCCAGATGGAATTAAGACCAGGAGATTGCTCAATCTTAACGGATCTTTATAGTTATAAATTTAAGGATGAAAAATGGATGAAGAACCGGACAGTCGGATTTGACAGTCCGGTCAATATCTATGAGATCCATGCAGGATCCTGGAGAAAAAAAGGAGAAGGGAAGACCGACTGGTATACTTATATTGAGCTTGCAAAGCTTCTGATTCCTTATGTAAAAAAGAATCATTATACTCATATTGAGATGATGCCGCTTTCCGAGCATCCTTTTGACGGATCCTGGGGATATCAGAATACCGGATTTTTTGCGCCGACCGCACGTTATGGAACACCGGATGAGCTGAAAAAATTTGTGGATGAGTGTCACCAGGCAGGAATTGGTGTGATCATGGATTTTGTTCCGGTACATTTTGCAGTCGATTATTATGGACTGAAAGAATTTGACGGAACCTGTCTGTATGAATATCCAAATGCGGCAGTAGGTGAAAGCGAATGGGGAAGCTGTAATTTCATGCATTCCAGAGGGGAAGTACGATGTTTCTTACAGTCGGCAGCAAATTACTGGCTGAGTGAGTTCCATTTTGACGGAATCCGTATGGATGCAGTCAGCCGTCTGATCTACTGGCAGGGTGACGAGGCCAGGGGTGTTAACGGAACGACACTGGATTTTCTGAAGGTGATGAACCAGGGACTAAAGTCCCTTCATCCGACAGCCATGCTGATCGCAGAAGATTCCACCAATTTTCCAGGTGTTACCAAACCGGTTGACCAGGGAGGACTTGGTTTTGATTACAAGTGGGATCTTGGCTTCATGCACGATACACTGGAATATTTCCAGAGTGCACCAGAATACAGAAGCAGAGATTATCATAAGCTGACATTCTCGATGATGTATTATTATAATGAGCATTTTTTGCTGGAATACTGTCATGACGAAGTGGTACATGGAAAGGCAACGATTCTCCAGAAGATGAACGGAGAATATGAGGATAAGTTCCCGCAGGCAAGAGCTATGTATCTGTATATGATGGCGCATCCTGGTAAGAAGCTGAATTTCATGGGAAATGAATTCGGTCAGCTTCGCGAGTGGGATGAAAGCCGCGAGCAGGACTGGGATATCCTAAAATATCCGCTCCATGATGCATTTCACTGTTATATGATCGAACTGAACCGTATCGGTCAGGAAAATGATGCATTCTGGCATGATTATGATCCGGAGAATTTCAAATGGCTGGACTGCCATCAGGAAGAACGCTGTATCTATGCGATTAAAAGAAAAGGAAAAAATAAGAACTTTATCGCGATATTCAACTTCTCAGACGAAGAACAGGAAGATTACGAACTGGATACCGAAGAAGAAGGAAAACTCAGTGTGATACTGGATACGGACTGGGATGAATATGGAGGAAATACAAAAAAGAAAAAGACATTGCCGGCAAAAGCAAAAAAAGGGACGCATGTGACGCTGGACCTGCCGCCGTTTTCTGGGATTTTGCTGATGAGTTAGGTGATGGGAAAGGGACGCCCGGGGCAGAACGATATTTCTGCTTTCGGGCGCGCTTTCGCTCCGCAAAAAACGCAGCGGTACTAAGTTCGGTGATACCGTAAGCGTATCCCCTCACTAAGTGCCGGCGTTTTTTGAGGGCCCGCCAGCAGAATTATCGTTCTGCCCCGGGCTGTGCTATGACACCAGAACCGCATCGGCGAAGGGGGGAAGACGGCACCATACTAAGCGCACAAAAAACTAATACCAGGGGGGACGGCATACGCTGCGCATCGCCTGGATGTGGTGTCTGACGGGAAGTGGTGGCAATGGATTTGCAGAAGTACTGGAGGTATATTGATAAAGTATAAAGTTTACGTTACTGAGCAACCTATCCCACTGAAATTAAAATAGTATTTTCCCAGTGCGGCAGCGAAGCGCCTCCGCACAACTTGTACTGGAGCGACAAACGCAAGCACCCATGCATTCGGAATGAACCCCATCGGAAACGTCGGTACTTAGTGAGAGGATGTCGTCAGACATCATCGAACTTAGTATCCGCTACGTTTGCGGACTAAGCGCGAGCGGGGGTGAATCCGAATCCATGGGTGCGTAACTTTGTCAACCACCTACAACTTACAAACTTCCCTGTCGTAAGTCATCAGCCCGTTTATTTCATCTTCGATGTCGGAGAGTTGTGTATATACTGCTCCGCACAATCCCTGTTCTTTGAGGGGGTCGATTTCTTCAGACATAAGTTTATGATAGGCTGCCTGGAATTCTTCCTGTGAAGAGCAGATTTTATATCCGTATGTCTTGCCGGAGCAGGTATGTCCTTTGACCTGGCAGGTGTAGCCTCCGTATTCGGAAATGACGAAAGCGCGGTCAGATGGAGTTACGAACTGCTTTGCAAAGTAGTTATGTTCACTTTTGAAATCTCCCTGCCGTCTGTCAAACCAGCCACTGGCGGAATCGATGAGCCGGGTGTCATCCAGTTCGCGGAATAAGGTAGTAAGCTTTTTTGAATCAAACTGTCCCCAGCCTTCATTGAAGATTACCCAGGTGCTGATGCATGGGAATGCTTTTAGGGCAGTGACAGTTTCTTTGCATTCACGGATGAATTCTTCTCTTCCATGTACATTTTTCCTGCCGAAGAGAGGATGAATCCGGTCACTGGTGTGAAGCTTGAATTTTGGAAAGAGTGCAGGCAGCCAGGTCATGAACGGAGCATTGTAGGTGCCACCGTTTACCATGTCCTGCCAGACAATCATTCCAAGGCGGTCGCAATGATAATACCATCTTGCAGTCTCGACTTTTACATGCTTACGGATCATGTTGAAGCCGAGATTTTTCATGGTCTGGATATCATAGATCAGCGCTTCATCAGATGGCGCAGTGTAAAGACCGTCTGGCCAGTATCCCTGATCC
>OGYK01001143.1_pt1 | contig 20226 bp, 20 predicted proteins | sample 1576501 | NCBI WGS metagenome assembly OGYK01 (sample SAMEA3541530, study PRJEB24748) | human gut metagenome | biome: human gut; feature: human-associated habitat; material: faeces | place: China | collected 2012
GGGCGACGCCCGTTTTCTTTCTCGGGAAAGAAAATGGGGGTCGCATCACGCGGCATGTATGCCGCAGAGCACTTCGCACCTGTGCGAAAAAGAAGAGCCGTCTCTCGAGAGAGACAGCTCTTTTCTTTTTTACAGCTTGCGGAAGCGCTCCGCAATGACCGCCGCCGCGTCAGCGGTCGACAGCGCACCGGTGTCAAGGTAAAGATCATACCCCTCTGGCGCGCCCCAGGCCTTGTGGGTGTAGCTCTCATAATACTTGCGGCGCTGCTTGTCCATCTTGCGGATCAGGCGGATGGCTTGGTCGCGCGTGAGCTTTTCCTGCGCCATTTTGCGCTGGATGCGGTGCTCGTCCGGCGCGGCGACGAACACGGTGAGAAGCCTCACGTCTTCGCCGCGCAGCACATAGTCTGCGCAGCGCCCCACGAACACACACTCCTCGTGGCGGGCGATGCGGCGGATCTCGTGGCTTTGCAGGGCGAAGAGCACTTCGCTCGTCGGTTTGCCGCGCAGCACATGGTGGTTGCCCTCGTGCACGGTCTGGAAGAGGTAGGGGTTGGTCGCCTTTTCGTCCGAGGGGGAGAGCGTTTTTTCCGAAAGCTCGCCGTACTCGCACGCGAGGCGGATCAGCTCGCGCTCATAGACGCGGATGCCGAGGAGATCCGCTGTTTTCACGGCCACTTCGTGGCCGCCGCTGCCGAACTGGCGGCTGATGCTGATGATGCGATTTCCCATAGTATGAATCTCCCTCCGCTTTTCTATTGTTTCAGCGCGTTGAGCGCCGGCTGGGGAATCGAGAATGCACGATCCGCCGGCGTGATGACGGCGGAGAGCGACACCGGAGCGTCGGAGAGGATGAGGTGCAGCGCGCCGCTGCACGAGATGTTGACGGACTGGAGCTCGCCCTGCTCGCTCACGCGGACGGAAATGCGTCCGGAGGAGAAGGTCACATCCTGTGCCTTGATATCCGGCGCGATGGCGGCGGCGAGCTCGCTCATCGTGTCGGAGTCGAGCGAAAGACCGTAGAGATAGCCGTCGCTCACCTTATCGCAGCCTGCGCTGCCGTTCAGAATGGACTGGTAGCAGAGGTCAATGAGCGACGCGGCATCGACGAGTTGCTGGCTCGCGGTGTCGATACTGTTGCCGTCCGCGTCGCAGATCTTGCTGCCGGAGAAGTAGACGGCGAGGGTGTTTTTTTGGATGCTGCCGTAGCGCTGACCGTCGATGCTGCTGCGGTCATACTGGAGCGTGCTGTTCAGCACGATCGGGCCGCAGTCGGCGGAAAGAGCAATGTCGGCGGACAGATCGTCCGCGGTCAGCTCGCCCCAGGCACCCAGCAGACGGAGCGCGTTGTCCGTCAGCGTGGAAGCGTCGTCATTGCTGCCCGAATGGATGGCGGTGAGCACATCGTCGGGGATCACCGGCGCGAGCGCGTCGGTGAAGTGCGCGGCGGCCTCCACGCGAAGATCTCCGGAGTTTTCCGCCGTGAAGCTTACGTCCATCAGCTCACCGCTCTCGGCGGTGAGATCCACGCGGATCGCGGAAAGCGATGCGGCGTTCGCGATCTCGTCCGAGGTGAGAAGACGCAGCAGTGTGCTCGCGTCGTCTCCCTCGGCGGTGAGGGTGTAGCGCTTTTCCTGCCCGTCAACGGATTTCGTCACCGTGAGCGTGCGGCAGAGCTCGGCGGTCTCATCCATGAGCTCGGCGTAATTTGGGAATGCGCCGCCGACAGCGTAGGACTTGCCGTTTTCAAGGTAGATCGCGCCGTCTGCGTAGTAGAGCGCCGCGCCGTCGCGGTCGATGCAGGTGATGGGAGCGCCGTCCTTCTTCGTGCGGGCGACGGAGGCATCCGCGCTCAGGCTGATTTTGCCATAGGAGGCGTCGACCGTGACGTCCATGGTCATCGGGTCCTCTTTGACACGCGCCTCGACAAGGCGGTAGGCTTCGAGGTCCTTCTTAAAGTCGGAGTGGAGGAAGAACGCCGCAGCCGCGCCGAGCAAGACTAAAATCGTGATGAGAATAGGGAGGAAGCGGCGGTGCCTGCGCTTTTTCGGCGCGGGCGGTACTGCGGGCTGCGTGAGCACGTTTTCGCGTGCCTCGCGCTCCTCGCGAAGAAGCCGAAGTTCCTCTTCCGCGCGCGCAAGGCGCGCCTCGATGGAGTCGGGATCGGCTGCGGGAGCGGGTTCGGAAGTGGGAACGCTTTCTGCGCCCTCGACCGCGGCGGTGACGACCGGCGCAGCGGTCGCTGCTACTGCCACGGCGGCGGGGACTGCCGTAGATTCAGCGGACACAGGCGCATCCGCCTGAGTGGCATCTTCGACCGCTGTAGACGCGGGGGCACCCGTCTTGGCAGGGGCTTCGTCTGCTGTGGACGCATTGGCGTCCTCGCCGCGGACGATCTGCTCGGCCTGCGAGACGGCGCTCGCGCTGCGCGCCAGCGCTTCGGCGCGTCTGCGCGCCTTGCGCTTGTGGCGGTGGACGAGCAGAACCATGATAAGGATCAGAACAGCCAGCACGGCGAGCACGCCGAGCCAGATGCCCCAGACGTCGAGCGTCCGCACGGCGGCAAACTCAACGCTGTCGCCGCTCGTGGAGAAGGTGAGGTAGCTGCCCATCGTGCCGCAGTCGGCCTCCTGCCAGCTGCCGCCGTTTTCACGGGTGTAGATGCGCAGCTCCTTCTGCCCGTCGGGCGGGAGATAGCGCACGGTGTGCGTGTCCTGCCCGTCGTCGGCAAGCTCGATGCGCCACTGCTCGAGCACTTCGGCGTTGGCGACCATCGAAGGCATTTCGCCGCGGCTGAGGCAGGAGAAGTAGCCCTTCACGCGGTCGAGCACAGTGCCGGACTGCACGTCGAACGCCGCGGGCGTGAGCGGCTGGGCGGTCACGGTGATGGCGTCGCCGTCGTTGTAGTTGCCCTCGACCAAGATGACAGCCTGGCCGCTCTCTCGCGTCTGTTCAGAGGCAAGGCCGGGAGTGTAGGCCTCGTAAACAGCGGTGACGACGGTGTCAAAGTGCAGATTCGTGAGGTCGGTGCGGTCCCAGTGGACGTGACAGCCGCTCTTGGCGGGCGGCTCGGGGATGTCGCTTTCGTCGATGGAGTCGCCGTAGTTGAAAGCGCGGCTAAGCACCGTCTTGTCGTCGGCGACGAAGGTGAGCGTGAAGGACTTCATGCTCTCGGGGAGATCGGGCAGCGTGAGAAGCTCTGCATAGCTGATGGGCTCGGCCCGTCCGGCGTAGCCCTGACGGTTGATGCCGGGGAGATCGTCGGAGACATAGTAGTTATGCTCAAATGTGCCCGTGTCGCTGCCGGAGATCGCACCCTGGTACTGCTGGCAGTCGGTGATGTCGACGAGCGAGTAGTTCCAGCTCACGCTGCTGCCGCTGCCGTCGACATTTTCCTGTACGCCGGAGCCGACGATGCCGCCGACATACTTCTTGCCGCTGAGCGTGCACTTGGAAAAGCTGCCGTGCACCGTTGCGCCGGTGAGACCGGCGATGCCGCCGGTGTAGCTGCCGTTTTCGTTCGTGATAGAGCAGGACGACGTCTCACACGCGGTCAGATAGCCGAGGTCCATGCGGCCGACGATGCCGCCGACATAGCTGCGCTTGCCGGCCACATCGCCGGTGTTGACGCACTTCTGGATGATGGAGCGGTACTCATACTGCTTGCGGTAGATGTTCGAAAGATGGCCCGTGACATCGTCCTCGGGGTCGAGCGTGTATTCAATGGTCATGGAGCCTGTGATGCCGCCGGTATTCACATCGCCGTACACCGCGCCGCTGTTGCGGCAGGAAGAGACTTTACCAAACGTGACGGAATCGATGTCGACATCGGAGGTGTCGACAATGATGTCGCCCGTGCCGCCGCTGAGCGAGGAAATGGCGGAAAACAGCGTTCCTGTCAGCTCGTTGAACTTGTTGTTGATCGAACGAATATCATTTGCCAATGTGCCGACCGTGCCGCTGGCGGCGTTGTTGAGCATCGTGACCTGACTGCTCAGGCCGTTGATCGACGAGGTCAGCCCGCCAAGATCCGGTGCAGCGACAATCTGAGTCGAGCCGGTGACGGTGCCCGAGGCATTGCCCTCGTGGCTCGCGCCCGCGCCTGCGGCACTGCCGCCCCAGATGGTGGTGCTGTGACCGCTGTCGGAATGCTCGTGGTCGATGCCGCCGGCTGCGCCCTTGCCGCCGCCGATCAGAGTGTCGGAGGAATGGGAGCCGTCGCCGGTGATGACGCTGTCAATACTGGCGTTCAGCCGGACGTTGTTCAGCTCGTTGGCGGCGTTATCCACATAGCCGGACATGCTGTTCAGGCGCGAGGCAATCTCATTCGAGCCGCCTTCGGCATGGTTGGTTGCTGTGTTGACAAGACCGCTGAGCTCGTTGAGTTGTGTTTTGAGCTGCTGCAGCAGACCGTCGGAGATCTCCATGCGGATATAGGGCTCCATTTGGCCGGCGATGCCGCCGACGTCCTTTCGCCCGCAGATCGCGCCTTCATTGCTGCACGCGAGCACTTGTCCGCTGCTGCGGCCGACCACGCCGCCAATATTGTAGCCGATGTGCTGATAACCGACGGCGGCGTAGTTTGTGCTCGACGCGATCGCGCCGGAGGAATAGCCTGCAATACCGCCGGTGTCGGTGGCGGTGTTGAGCGTGTCGGCGCGGGAGAGCTTGGCGAGGTCGAGCGAGAATTCGAGGTTCAAATTGCTCAGGTCGATGGAGGGGTCGGTGCTCTCGATGTTTACATAGGCGCGGCTGCGGCAGGAGACGATGGAACCGAGGTTCTCGCCCGCGATGCCGCCGGTCATGCTCTGGCCGAAGATCGCGCCCGAGGCGTCGCACGCGCGCACGATGCCCGTGGCGAGGTTGCGGCCCACGATGCCGCCGACGCTGCGTTTGCCGGAAACACTTCCGTTGAATGTGCAGCTTTCGATCGTGCCGTGGTTTTCACCCACGATGCCGCCGATATTTTCGCTGTCGCCGGACGGGGTGACCGTACCCTCAACATTCAGGTTTTTGATGACGGCGTCCTTTTGCAGCACGCCGAAAAGACCGGCGGGGGAGACGCTCTGCGTGATGGAAAGGCCGCTGATGGTGTGGCCGTTGCCGTTGAACGTGCCGCCGAACGTCGGGATGGGGAGCTCGTCATCGTCGGTCAGCTCGATATCGTTGTCAAGCACAACGGTTTTGCCGCGCGACCAGGAGTCGAGCGTGCAGGAATGCGCGAGGGATCGTAAGTCTTCTGCGCTCTTGATATGGATGGCGCCGTCCCCGTCCGCCAAGACCTGCGTGACAGGGAGAAGCGAGATGAGCAGCAGGCACGAGAGTGCAAGCGCGCAGAAGCGATAGAAATGATTAGTCTTCTTCATCGTCTTGCTCCTCATTTGCAGATCCGGAGATCAGATTCAGGTCGATGTCGCCCTCGACCGTGGCGTGCATGATGCCATGCACCGTACCATTGATGCTGCCGCGCACCATGCCGTTGACGGAGACCTTACCGTGACCCGATTTCTTTTCCGTGATGGACGGGACGGAGAACGAGGTCTTGTCGACGATGCCGCTGCCGATGAGCAAGATCTGCGGCAGGGCGAACATGACCATGATGATGGAGATGACCGTGCCGCGGCCAAGGCTCTCGCCGATGCCCGCGATGACGGGCTCAGAGGTCATGCTGCCGATCAAAAAGCCGCAGATCGAGAGGATCGAGCCGGAGGTGATGATCGTCGGGAAGGCGAAGTTCAGCGTCTCGACGATGGCGTCGCGGTGGTGCATTTTGGATTTGAGCTCCTGATAGCGGCTGGCGATGACGATGGCGTAGTCAATGTTCGCGCCCATCTGGATGGAAGAAACAATTAGATATCCTAAGAAGAAGATGTACTTGCCCGTGATGGTCGGGAACGAGAAGTTGAGCCAGATGCAGCCCTGAATCACGAGGATCAGCAGCACCGGCATACCGGCGGAGTTGAACGTGAAGAGCAGCACCAGCATAACCACGAGCACCGACACGATGCTGACGACCTTGTTATCCACGGCGAAGGACTTTTCGAATTCGTATTCGTTCGTCGATTCGCCCGCGAGGTAGACGTTTTCATCGGGGTAATACTTTTCGGCAATTTCGAGAATTTTGTCGGTGAAGGCGTAGGTCTCGTCGCTGCTTTCGGGCAGCGTGAGGTAGATGAGCATGCGGTCGTAATCCGTACCTTGAAGCTGGGCCTTGGCGCTGTTCATCTGTACCTCGGCATCCTGGAGCATCTGCGTCTGGTCGTCACTGAGCGTCACGATGCCGGAATCCACCTGCTCGCAGACAAAGAGAAACATGTCGATGAGCGGGACTTTGTAGGTGGCGAGATTGCCCGCAAGCTTGCCATATTCTGAATGCTGCGCGGCGTAGGCGGCGTAGACGACCTGCGCGGCCTCGTAATCGAGACCCGCGAGCTCGGCGAACTGGCGCGGCGTCAGCTTGTCGGCCAGCATGTAGCCGTCGAGTGCTTCGATGTTGGTAAGACCCATCGTGGAGTCGACCTCGTCGTACTGGCCGAGCTCGTCCAAAATGGCGGACTCCTTGTCGTAGTCGCCCGTGGGGACGATGAGCGCCAGCATGTTCTTCGAGGTGAAGTTATCCTCGATCATCTGCTGGGCAAACTGCGTCTCATTCTGCTTGGGGGCGGAGATGAGGCCATAGCCGTAGGCGTAGGGGCAGTCGGACGACAGGCGGTAGCCGATGACGGCCAGCACCACGAAGACGATGGGGATGATGTAGCGCGTGGCATAGTCGAGCTTGCCGACGAACGGGATCTTCGGCACGAAGCTGCGGTGCTGCGTGCGGTCGATCAGCGGGCCGAAAAGCATCAGAAGGCCTGGCATCACGATGAACGCCGCGAGCAGCGCGAACAAAATCGACTTGATGAGGCAAAGCGCCATATCGGGACCGAGCTTGAACCGCATGAAGAGCATCGCGACAAGGCCGCCGATGGTCGTGAGGCTGCTCGCACCGATCTCGGGGATCGACTTGCTCAGCGAGACGATGACGGCCTCACGCAGCGGCAGCAGCCGGTGCTCCTCTTTAAATCGGTTGCAGAAGATGATGGCGTAGTCGATGGACAGCGCCAACTGCAAGATGCTTGTGACCGAGTTTGAAATGAACGAGATTTTGCCCATCAGGAAGTTTGTGCCCTGATTCAGTACGAGCGCGACCACGAACGTCAGAATGAGCACCGGCACCTCGCCGTAGGTCTCGGACGTGAAGAGCAGCACGATGACAATGACGATGGCGACATACACCATGATGACGCTGATCTCGTGGTCGATGGTCTCCTGCTGCGTGTTGCCAAGATCCGTGTCGACATACAGATCGTAGTCGGACAGGTATTCCTTCACGGCTTCGAGCGAGTCGAGACAGGCCTCGTCATCCTCACTGTAGGCAAAGGTGATGGAATAGAGGGCGGAGAGGTTATTATAATGTGCGGTGGTCTCGTCGTAGTCCACGCTCTGCACGCCCTTGAGCTCCTTGATCTTGGGCTCGAGCGCGGCGGCCTGCTCTGGTGTGATGTTGGCCACCATGACCTCGGCCGTGCCATAGGTCGTGAACTGCTCGTCCATGATGTCGAGCGCCTGCTTCGTCTCGGAATCAGACGGCAGGTAGTACGTCAGGTCGCTCTCGACCTCGACCCAGTTGCGGGAAAAGGCGGAGAATACGAGCAGAATGATCGTGAGCAGAAAGATGAGATTTCGCTTGTCGACAATGACCGTCGACAGCTTTTCCATAAAGCTGGAGCCGGTCTCCTTGGTTTCGTTACTCATGGCGGTACGCATTGCCTCCTTTCTCGTGGGTGGGTCTTCGCTTCTTCATGCGCTCAAGGCCGCTTTTGATCGGCGGCTCGGGCGGGGCGAGCTGCACCACGTCGCCGAGCGAACAGTCGAGCTGGCGGCAGATGCGCACAAGCACCTCGAGCGAGACGAGCTCATTTTTCGAGAGCTTGGCGAGCGTGTTGGAGCTGATGCCGACCTCGCGCGCAAATTCCGTTTTATTTAAGCCCTTGTCGATGAGGAGCTTAAAAAGGTTGCTGTAGGTAACATACATGGTGGTACCTCCTGTTCAATCGTCAACATTATATGAAAATATCCGGAAGAAGCAAGATTTAATTTGCAAAAGCAGATTTTTTTTGAACAAATCTGGCGAAGTGACAAAAACAGGCCAGTACAGATGAACAATGCGCAGCCCCTTTTGAAGCGGGGATTTGTTGATCGAGTGAAGGAGAAGATGAAAAAGGGCAAGGAAGCACCGGAGAGCGGTAAAAAGACATCTTGACTTTTGCACTGTCAGTTACTATGTTTTAGTTAGAGATGACTAACTGATGCAAAACGAAAGAAAATCGGAACGAGAGCATAGCGAGACGGGGCAGAACGAAGGAAACAGGTATTTTTAGGATAAAAGGAGACTTGGCTATGAAAATTTTAGTATTCGGCGTGGGCGTGCTCGGCTGCAATCTGGCGCGGAATTTCTTCCGCGCGGGAAAGGACGTCACGCTGCTGGCGCGGGGAGCATGGGGCGAGAGCATCCAAAAAAAACGGCCTTCGGATCAAGGATAAGTTTTCGCCCCGCATGTCGGTCAGCCGCATTCCGGTCACGGCGGAGCTGAAAGCGGAGGACAAGTACGACGTGATCTTCGTCGTCCTGCGCTATACGCAGCTCGACGCGATCCTCGATACCCTGCGGACGAATCCGACAAAGAATATCGTCTTTGTGGGAAACGACATGCGCGCAAGTGCGCTGAGCGCTTCGCTGCCGGAGAAAAACGTGATGTTTGCCTTTGCGTCCTCGGCAGGCCATCGGGAGCGGAAGTATGTGGCGTCCGTCGACCTCAAAAAGCTCAAGGGCAACACGGCCTATTTAAGCCGACTGATCGACGCTAATATCGAGGGCTACCGCGCGATCAAAAACGCGGGACATGAAATTTTGCCGAAGGACAACGTGGAGTTTGAAGGTGCGGCGTACCACAAGACCTGTCTGCGCTTTTTAAGCTCATGTCCGCCACGAGCCTCGGAAAGATCTGCGCGTCCGACCACGCGATGAACGCGGTCGACGAAATGAGCGCGCTGAACCGCGATTTGAAGGCTTTCTTCGACGAGTACGGCGCGAAATATCCCGTGTGGCAGGAGCTTGAGCAGGAAGTCGCAAAATACCTGAAGTGAACAAAGGGGAAGCGCCCGTCATTTGGCGAGCGCTCTTTTTTGCCCGCTCACGGAAAAATCAGACTCCGGCGAGGCGTCGGTGAATTTTTCGACAGATATTGCCAAAGCGGATGATCCATGACTGATACTGAGAGCGCCCGGACAAAAAATGTTTGGGCACTCTTACTGTATGAATATATTGTAATTTTCCCATGATAAAGAAGTAAATATTGTAAAGGAAACTTGACAAGATGGGCGTGTCATGCTACAGTAAGTTTGTAAAGGAAACTTGTCATGCAAGGAGGCGTTTTTTTGAAGAATAAAGTTGAGCAGTTACGAAAGGAGCGAGGATTAAATCAAGATGATTTTGCAAAAATGCTTCGTGTTTCAAGACAAACCATTAGTTCGATCGAAACAGGAAAGTATAATCCATCATTGGAATTAGCTTTTGCAATTTCAGACTTTTTTGGTAAACGGATTGAAGAAATCTTTATCTATGAAAGAGGTGCAGAAAATGAAAAAGAGTAATTTGATAACCGGGATACTATATGTGCTTTTCGGTGTGGTTTGTTTGATTGTTGCGCTATTGATTGAAACAAAGTTAGAGGGCATTTTATGGGGCTTTGCTGGCGCAGGTATCTTCCCTGGAATTATGATGATATGCAAATATTTTTATTGGAGTTCCCCCAAGAATAAAGAGCGATACGAAGAGCGTTTGGAGAACGACCGAATTGAGCAACATGACGAGTTGAAAACAAAAATTAGAGATAGAGCCGGAAGATATGCTTACGGCATAGGACTGGTGGTTATTTGTTTCTCTATTTTGGTTTTCAGTTTTCTCGGAGCATTGGAAGTTATCGACAATGCTCGCATGATCATACTCTATCTCAGCGGATATTTAATGTTTCAAATTATCACAGGAATTATCATTTTTAATAAGTTGATGAAAAAGTATTAAGGGAAATCCCTTTAGGAACTAAAGGGCGCACTGTTATACTCTCCTATCGGGAGTATAGCACAAGGGATGATGACGGGAATGTGGAGGATAGCGGAACTCTGCTGCTGCGCATGGTGTGTTGCACAAGGCGCTGCAGCAGGCGGTGGCAATCGGTTATCTGCGCTTCAATCCTGCCGATGCCTGCAAGCTGCCTCGCGTGGAGCATAAGGAGATCAAGCCGCTGGAGGGGTGAAAACAGAAAAAAGGAGCGGAGCTGCGCCCCGCTCCTTTGCTATCTACAAATCGAAGTCCAAGCAATTTTTCCTTTAAACGCGGATATTATCTTCATCAATCGATAACACCGCTCATCACATCACGATACGTCTTGTCCAAAAGCTCGCGTAAATCCGATGTGTCCGCCTGATAGCGTTCATTATTGATCGAAATGGTATCTTCATCCAGTTCAACAGGGATATCTTTGTCCGATATTTGAATCCCAAAATAGTAAAAGCTATCCGACATCCTGTCTACTTGATCCGTTGTTTCCTGCACATCCAGTTCATTGATAGCACGCACGATCTCTTTCATTCGGTCATCGTTTGTCACCATATAATTCGGCTCATTTTGAGGGTAAATTTTAAAACTGATATAGTTTGCGTTTTCGGCGTCGAGCGGAAGTACGCTGTGATCGTGGCAAAAATAGGCGATAGCCGAGACGATCAGGATCAAACCGAAAATGCAAAAAAGTTTTTTCTTCATCGCTGGCAGCCCCCTTGAATACTGTTTTTAAATTCACTAATATTTTAAGTATATCATGCAAAAGCAGCCGCAGCAACATTTTTAGACGAGTTGTGCGCTTTTGGAGTTTTCACGCATTTTCACACTGCGCATTTCGCTCTTAAAAGTTGCAAAAAAGCCTTGAAATCATACGATTTCAAGGCTTTTGGCTGGTCCGAGTGTAATTATAGGATCTCAGAAAATACAGATATATCAATGGTTTGCTGGTGGTCAGCAAGAGGTATTCATCCTAAATTGAACGGTCAAGCACAGTGACCTGTGTGATCACATCACGCAGACGATTGGAACCGACCATGTACTCAAGTGCATCATCAGCGGTGTTAAAGCAGCATTCCGTCTCGGGACAATTCCAAACATAAATTGTGATTTTGTCATCTGTTCCATATCGAATAATGCCATAATGAATGCCGTTCCATTCAATTTCTACTTCTCCGCCACATTTCATACACCACTTAAAATCGCTGATCGATTTAAAACGGTTATCTTCCAATGAGTTTTTGGATTTTAAAATGCGATAGGGCATGCCACACCTCCAATATGACTTGAAATCAGGAATATCTCCGCCCCAATAGTTTTCTGCTTTGCCCCAGTTTGGTCGGTTACCTTCCCATACAATGTTATGATCGTGAGGAATAGAGTGCTGTTTGGGATTGCCGTGATTTGAGTAATGCCGTTCCTTGACTGCCCTACCGTCTGCGCCAATCTTAGTTTCTCTTAAATCCCCGTTACGATCAGCTGTGCGGTTGATGCTGCCGGGTTCACCTAAAAAACGTTCATCATCCGGCTTAGAGGGCTTCCACTTTCCGCCATAGGCGCTGCCGCCGCCCTTATAAGTGCCGCCGATCAAGTATGGCTCTATTGTATCACATTCAGGTCGATATGTCTCGCCAATTTTGAAAGCGTCGAGATCTTCTGCCTTATAATTTCTCTCATAGCTCATATATTTCCACGAGCTGCGCTCATAATCCACATACACGATATTGCCCTGCATCTCCGGAAAAGGCGTGTTGTAGCAGATGATTTTCTCCGGCTCAATACGCCGCAGCATTTCGTTATAGCCGGCCATGAACCATTCTTTCTGGTCGCAGCGGTTATCATGCTCAGATGCCATATAGGTGGAAACAGCAACAACGCTTCCTTTTTCAATTCCCTCAAAGCAGAAATCAAAGGTGGATTCATCGCCCCAGTTTACCGTGGGAACAACACGGATTCCTTTCGATGCCCAGTATGCGCCGCACCAGCGGTTGCGAAATACATTGTAAAGCTGCATCACGGGAGCCATTTCTAGATACATACTGAAATCGGGTGACAGTACCGCCCGGTAGCGGGACAACTTCTCGATGTCGTTGTCGGGGTTCTTCCACACCCGTTCGAAGCGATAATCGTAAAGGAAGAAATGAACCATACGGTCAAGGTGATTTTGATCTTCCAGATGGGTCTTGTCAAATCCAATCAATAAGAGATCATCAAAGTCTCCGGGGTTCTCTTGAAACTTGGGATGTAAATGTCAATGGAAAAGTGAGCCATGCACTCATGAGTTTTTGAGCCACTGGCGCTAACAAAAAAGTGAGCCGCAGCGCTCACGAAAATTTGAGCCACCCAGTCATAGTCTGTCTTGCAAGGTAGATCTCAACCTGTAGGAATCTCCGTTCATGTCCAGAATATGAGAACGGAAGGTCAGTCTGTCAATGAGGGCAGCAACCATGGTTGTATTCTCGAAGAGGTCTGTCCATTTGGAGAAAGGAAGGTTCGTTGTAACAATGGTACTGCTTTTTTCGCTACGGTCTGAAATAACCTTAAACAGCAGTTCAGACTGGTGTCGGTTAAAACTGAGATAGCTCAACTCATCCAGGATCAGCAGATCGGCCTTTGCTAAGGTGCGCTCCAGCTTACCAAGACGGTAGTTATCTTTTGCCTCGCATAATTCCGTGGACAAGGTCGCTGCATTCTTAAACAGCACGTTGTAGCCCTGAGTACAGGCTTTTAGTCCAAGGGCTATCCCCTCAAAAAAGTAGTCTGGTTTAATATACAACATTATCGTCACGTTTCCGTCACTTGTCAAACATCCAAGTGACGGAAATCTATAGCTTATAAAAAGTCGCAGATGGCTCTCTGACAAAATGTGTTAGAAAGCGTTATTTTGCGCCTTCCGATTACCGCCAGCAGGCTAGCAAAAAGTCCTGAAATCTTACGATTTCAGGACTTTTCTGGTTGCGGAGGCATGACTCGAACCTACGTCCTCCGGGTTATGAGGGCGATACAGCCATTTTTAGAGCGTATAAACGCTTGAAATACGTACATTTGTAATCTCGTTTTGTTTTGATTGGATTGCCGTAAAGGCTTGTCCCAAGGTTCTCATAGCTTCAACGTCTGGTGGAGAAACATTACCAAGAAGAAATTGTCTGCAAACCTGTACAGCAACAGAGAAATTCGCCTTACAAGGGTGTTTTGTTTTGAATTTCTGAATGACTACGTGTGAGGTAATCAATTCAGAGAAGTTGTACATGATAAGCCTGGCATAAATCTCCTGCGTAATGTTCCCTCTTTTTCGGCTTCTTTTAGTTTTCGGCCTTGGTCTCGCAGTACAGGCAGCGGTAGGTGCGCGTGCTCTCTTCGGTCAGTGTGAAGACCTGCGGCAGCTCCTGCTCAACGGAGGTGATGCAGCGGGGATTCTTGCAGCGGATGACGTTGGTGATGCGCTCGGGCAGCTTGAGCTGGCGCTTTTCGATGCGCTTGCCGTCCTTGATGATGTTGACGGTGATGCCGGGGTCGACATAGCCGATGACGTCCCAGTCAAGGTCGAGCACCTGATCGATCTTGATGATGTCCTTGCGGCCGAGCTTGCCGCTCGAAACGTTCTTGAGCAGCGCGACAGAGCAGTCGAGCTTGTCAAGGCCGAGGATGTTGTAGAGCTCCATCGCCTTGCCGGCGGAGATGTGGTCGATAACGATACCGTTGGAAATAGCGTCGATGATCATGTGTAAGTCCCTCCCTTATTCAATACCAAGCAGCTTGAGGATGAGCGCCATGCGGATGAAGCGGCCGTTGCGGACCTGCTTGAAGTAGCAGGCGCGGGGATCGTCGTCCACGGCGACGGAGATCTCGTTCACGCGCGGCAGCGGGTGCAGGATGCAGAGATCCTTCTTGGCGTTGCGCAGCTTCTCCGGGGTGAGGATGTAGCTGTCCTTCAGGCGGAGGTAGTCTTCCTCGTTGAAGAAGCGCTCGCGCTGAACGCGGGTCATGTAGAGAATGTCGAGCTCGGGCATGACGGCTTCGAGGTCGGTCGTCTGCTCGTAGGGGATGTTGTTCTTCTTGAGCGCCTCGTTCTTCACGTAGCTGGGAAGCTTGAGCTCCTCGGGGGAGATGAGAACGATCTTGATGCCGGTGTAGCGGCTCAGGGCGCTGATGAGGGAGTGAACGGTGCGGCCGAACTTGAGGTCGCCGCAGAAGCCGACGGTCAGGTCATTGAAGCGGCCCTTTTCGCGGTTGATGGTGAGAAGGTCGGTCAGCGTCTGGGTGGGGTGGTTGTGACCGCCGTCGCCCGCGTTGATGACGGGGACCTCAGAGTGCATGGAGGCGACCAGCGGCGCGCCCTCCTTGGGGTGACGCATGGCGATGATGTCAGCATAGCAGCTGACAGTGCGCACCGTGTCGGAAACGCTCTCGCCCTTGGCAGCGGAAGAGCTGCTTGCGGACGAGAAGCCCAGCACCTTGCCGCCAAGACCGAGCATCGCGGACTCAAAGCTCAGGCGCGTGCGGGTAGAGGGCTCAAAGAAGAGCGTTGCGAGGATCTTGCCGTCGCACTTGTGTGCGTAGGCGTCGGGGTGGTCGATGATGTCGTTGGCCGTGGCGACCATATCGTCGATCTCCTGGGTGGTCAGCTGCAAAATGTCGATCAAATGCTCCATGTTAGTTCTTTCCTCCGATCCAAGATTCATCCGACGGGTTGTTGCGAAACTGAATGAGCCGCGCAACGTCCTCGGGGTGGATGTAATTTTGCTTCGCCGCTACGTCGGCGATGACGTCAAAGTTTGTCAGGCTGTGGTTCTTCACGTTGGCGGCGGCAAGGCGGTCAAGTCCCTTCTGCATCCCATAGGTGAAGATGCTCGCAATGCCCAGCACCTCCGCGCCCGCTTCACGCAGGACGTTCACAACGTCCAGAACGCTTCCGCCGGTGGAGATGAGGTCCTCGATGACGACGACCTTCTGGCCCGGCTCAAGGCGGCCCTCAATCTGGTTCTGGCGGCCGTGGTCCTTGCCGGACGAGCGCACATAGCCCATGGGAAGGCCCATCATGTGGCCGACGATGGCGGCGTGAGCGATGCCCGCCGTGCTCGTGCCCATCAGCACCTCCGCGTCGGGATAGTCTGCGCGGATGACCTCGCACAGTGCGCTTTCCACTTGCGTGCGCACCTCAGGTGCGGTCAGAATGAGGCGGTTGTCGCAGTAGACGGGACTCTTGATGCCGCTGGCCCAGATGAAGGGCTCGTTCGGGCGAAAGAATACCGCACGGATGGAGAGCAATCCCTCCGCAATGCTGCGTTCCAAATGCTCCATTTCTATCTCTTCTCCTTTCAAAATGTCAGTTTGTTGACAGAATTAGCGTTTCCAATGCCTCCGGGGTTTCGGCGATCTGGTCAGCGCCGACGGCGGTGAGTTCTTCGCGGCTGCCGTAGCCATAAAGCACGCCGATCACGTCGAGCCCCGCAAGATGCGCGCCGATGACGTCATGCTCGCGGTCGCCGACCATGACGGCGCGGGAAAGATCGTCGCAGCCGGCTGCCTTGAGCGCGGCTTTTACGACGTTCACCTTTTTCCCCGCTTCCCTGTCGCCCTCGGGTGCGCCGCAGATGGCGTCGAAGTAGGGCGCAAGACCGAAGTGCTCCAGAATGCGCTCAGCCATGATGTCGAGCTTCGACGTGGCAACGAAAAGGCGCTTGCCCTTACTTTTGAGATGCGCGAGCAGCGCGGGAATGCCGGGGTAGGGGGCGTTGTCGAGCCAGCCGTCCTGCTGATAGTATTCGCGGAATTTCGCGACCGCGGCGTCGACATTCTCTGCGCTCACGAAGCGCGCGAAGGTCTCGCTGAGCGGCGGGCCGACGAAGAACGACAGCTCGCGCCAGTCGCGCTCGATGCCAAATGCGCGCAGGGCATACTGCCCGGCCTTCATGATGCCGGGCCCGGAGTCGGTCAGCGTGCCGTCCAAATCAAATAAGATGATATCGTGGTGCATTGTTTAGCCCACGAACTCGCTGACGCAGCTGCGATAGGCTGCGACAGGATCCTCCGCCTGCGTGATGGGGCGGCCGACGACGATGTAGTCCGAGCCGATCTCGCGCGCCTTTGCGGGCGTGGTGATGCGCACCTGGTCGTCCGCCTTTGCGTCAGCAAAGCGGATGCCGGGGGTGACGGTGAGAAAGTCCTTCGTGCAGGTCTCGTGGATGCGGCCGGCTTCAAGCGGAGAGCAGACCACGCCGTCGAGCCCGGCGAGTCTTGCGTTTTTGGCATAGTCGATGACCACATTCTCAAGCGGGGCGTGAATGCCGATCTCTTCCTCCATGCTCTGCTGGCTGGTGGAGGTGAGCTGCGTGACGGCGATGAGCATCGGACGCGTGCCGTCCGCGCGGGTGAGACCCTCAAGCGCGGCGCTCATCATGGCGCGCGTACCCGCGGCGTGGAGGTTGACCATGTCCACATTGAGGGAGGAGAGCACGGCCATCGCTTTTTTCACGGTGTTGGGGATGTCGTGCAGCTTGAGATCGAGGAAGATCTTATGGCCGCGCGCCTTGATCTCGCGCACGATGGACGGGCCTTCGGCGTAGAAGAGCTCCATGCCGATCTTCACAAAGGGCTTTTCGCCGGTGAAACGGTCGAGAAATGCGAGGGTCTTTTCCTTGCTGTCAAAATCCAGCGCGATGATAACGTCCTTACCCATGGTGGGCACCTCCTATGATGTCGTTCAAATCGTTGATGTTGTATTTCTGCATGACGCGGGGCAGGTCCTCGACGATGCGGCGGCAGGCGAAGGGGTCGACAAGGTTGGCAGCGCCTACCTCGACCGCCGTTGCGCCCGCGAGCATCAGCTCGATGACGTCCTCGGCGCTCATCACGCCGCCGAGACCGACGATAGGGATGCGCACCGCTTCGTAGACTTGCCAGACCATGCGCACGGCGAGCGGGAAGATCGCCGGGCCGGACATACCGCCCGTGCCGTTGGCAAGCAGCGGACGCTTCGTTCTGGGGTCGATGCGCATGCCCATCACGGTGTTGATGAGGCTGATGCCGTCCGCGCCTGCGTCCTCGCAGGCCTTGGCAATGTCCGCAATGCTTGTGACGTTGGGCGAGAGCTTGACGATGATGGGCTTTTTGACCGCGTCCTTCACCGCGCGCGTGACCGCTGCGGCAGCCTTCGGGTCAGTGCCGAAGCTCATGCCGCCGCCGTGGACGTTGGGGCAGGAGATGTTCACCTCGAGCCAGCCAACCTGCGGACAGGTGTCGAGCTTCTGGCAGACCTCGACGTATTCATCGAGCGAAAAGCCGCTGACATTTGCCATGACGGGCTTGCGGAAAACGCGCGCGAGCTTGGGAAGCTCCTCGGTGATAACCGCGTCTACGCCGGGATTCTGAAGTCCCACGGCGTTGAGCATGCCGCTCTGCATTTCAGCGATGCGCGGCTGGGGATTGCCAAGGCGCGCATCGCGCGTCGTTCCCTTGAACGAGAACGTACCGAGGCAGTTAATGTCGTACAGCTCCGCGAACTCGTACCCGTAGCCAAATGTGCCGCTTGCGGGAATGATGGGGTTGTCGAGCGGAAGAGAGCAGAGCGTGACGTTTGTTTTTACCATTTGATCTCATCCCTCCTGAATACGGGGCCTTCGCGGCAGACGCGCTTGGGGCCGTTCACCGTGTCGATCGTGCAGCCCATGCACGCGCCGAAGCCGCAGCCCATGCGCGCTTCCAGACTGATCTGACCGGGCTTGTCCGTCTTTGCGCAGAGCGCCTTGAGCATCGGCATCGGCCCGCAGGCGCAGACGGTGTCGAACCGCTCGGGCAGCGCGTCGGTCACAAAGCCGCGCGTACCGCGGTTGCCGTCCGCCGTTGCGATGACAGTCTGCACGCCGAGCGCCTTGAATTCATTTTCGTAGAAGACATCCTCCGCCGTGTTGAAGCCCAGAACGGCGACGGGCGTTTTGCCCGCGGCAAGAAGACGTTTGGCAAGGCCGAAGAGCGGGGCGACACCGATGCCACCGCCCGCAAGGAGCGTCGTTTCGCCGCGGGTGGCAACGTCGAAGCCGTTGCCGAGACCCGAGAGCGCATCGAGCGCCTGCCCCGGCGTGCAGCGGGAGAGCCAGTCCGTTCCGCCGCCGACTACTTTATATAGGAGCGTGACGCTCTTTTCATCCCAGTCGCAGATGGAGATGGGCCTGCGCAGGAAGAAACCGGGCAGGCGAAGGTCGAGGAACTGACCCGGCGCGGTGATGGCCGAGGTGTCGCCCTCGAGCCTCAAGCGGTAGACGCCCGAGGCAATGAGGGCGTTCTCCGCGATGGTGTAAGTTACTTCGATCAAAGCATATCCTCCTTCCAGACGATCTCGCCGCCGATCATCGTCAGCTTGCACGCACCGGTGAGGCACGTGCCGGCGAAGGGTGTTGCGCGTCCCATGGTCAAAAATGTTTCGGGGTCGACGGTATAAGTTCCGTTGAGGTCAAATACGGTCAGGTCGGCGGGCTGGCCGACAGCGATCTCCGTGCCGCAGCCGAAGCGGCGCATCGGAGAGGTGTGCATCAGCTCGACGAGCTTTTCAAGCGGCAGGATTCCCTTTTTCACAAGATGCGTGTAGCTTGCGGCAAAGGACGTTTCCAGTCCGACAACGCCCATGGCGCTCTTTTCAAGGCCTTTGCTCTTCTCCTCGCGGCTGTGGGGCGCGTGGTCGGTGATGAGCATGTCGATCGTCCCGTCCAGAAGGCCCTCGATGAGCGCGTCGCGGTCGGCCTGATCGCGCAGGGGAGGATTCATCTTGAAGCGTCCGTCCTCCTGTAAATCGTCCTGCGTGAAGGCGAGATAGTGCGGCGCTGTTTCGCATGTCACGTCCACGCCGCGGCGCTTGGCCGCGCGGATGACCTCGACGCTTTCCTTGGCCGAAACGTGGCAGACGTGGTAGGCGCAGCCCGTTTCCTCGGCAAGCTTCACGTCGCGTGCGATCTGCCCCCACTCGCTCTCCGCGCAGATACCGCGGTGCCCGTGGGCGCGGGCATACGCGCCGTCGTGGATGTAACCACCGCGAAGCAGGGCGTTGTCCTCGCAGTGCGCGGCAAGGATCTTGCCGAGATGTCGGCACTCGGCCATCGCCTGGCGCATCATGCTCTCGGACTGCACGCCGCGCCCGTCGTCGGAAAAGGCGATGACGTCTGGTGCCATGCCCGCAAGGTCTGCAAGCCGCTCGCCCTTTTCGCCGACCGTGATCGCCCCATAGGGATGGACATGAACGAGGGCGTCCTTCTCGATGAGCGCGCGCTGGAGCGCGAGCGATTCGGCGCAGTCGGGCACGGGGTTCAGGTTCGGCATGGCGGCAATGTGAGCGAAGCCGCCGTGCGCGGCGGCCAGTGTGCCGGAGCGGATGGTTTCCTTATAAGAAAATCCCGGCTCACGAAGATGAACATGAACATCAACGAAACCGGGAAACAAAACCATATTAGAAATATCAATAACAATAGTATCATTGGAAGGGGAAACACCATCACCAATAGAAACGATCTTTCCGTCCGAAAGAAACACGTCCGCCAAATGAAACACGCCCTGCGAGAAAAACTTTGCATTCTTCAGAAGATAGCGCACTTTCATTTCCTCCTTGTGTTGTTTTCGGTGCATTATACGGGATAATCTGACGAATGTCAAGAGCAAAAGCTTCGGGAAAACGATATCGTCAGCGGCAGAAATAACAGCACAAGCGTAGCCACAATCAAAAAGCTTTGCGATGGATATTGCCACATGCGTTACAAGAATGCTTGGACGATACACTGGTGGAATGAGATCTGCTCTTTTTGGCATTCGGACCTTTCTGCGATTTTTATATGAGACCGGGATCACTGCGTATAATTTTTGTAAAGCACTTCCGGAATTTGTTTGCCCTCGGAAGAATTTTCACGAAGGATTTTCCTGTGATGAATTGGAACCTCTTCGATAAAAAGTTTCAAATTTTTTAGGAAAGACGAGCAATAAAAAGTATCCGAGAGCGTAGAGCCCACCATAAAGCAGGCCAAATCAGCCGAGAATTGAGTTCAAATCCTTCCTGACACTCTTAAATGCCCTTGTGTATCTATAAA
>OGYK01001151.1_pt1 | contig 20188 bp, 10 predicted proteins | sample 1576501 | NCBI WGS metagenome assembly OGYK01 (sample SAMEA3541530, study PRJEB24748) | human gut metagenome | biome: human gut; feature: human-associated habitat; material: faeces | place: China | collected 2012
GTGAAAGTCAGGGCTTTGTGATTTTTTAAGAATAAGAGAGTTTTGACACACCCTCGGAAGGCATTGCCATTCCTCATAGAGGATACGCATTTTCTTCAAGTTACCAGAAGAAAAACCTCTTAATTCTGGTAATTCACGGCAATTTACCAACCTGAAGTTTCCCACTCTTGACAATCAATCGATTACAATTTAATCATTGCATATAGACACCTCTAATCCAGAGTGTTGCATCATTGGCTCAATATACTTTAATGCTCTTGAATAGAATTCACAACCTATTGTGCTTGTTAAAAGCCGTCTTTTCTCTAAAAAATATATAAACAACTACAGGTTATTACGTCGACAACACTTGTATCTACATTTTTTTTATTATCTTTGTGGTCGAAATTTGGCAATTCCAAAGAAGAAAAGCCTTGAGCTAATTATTATATGGCAAATTGGAAATATACAGAAATAAACTTAAATGGGAGGCCTGTTAAAGCGCAGGCCCCTCTAATTGTTTCGGCCAGTAGAAGTACGGATATTCCAGCATTCTATGCTGATTGGTTTTTTAATAGACTAGAGAAAGGTTATTCTGCTTGGACTAATCCATTTAATGGAGTAAAATCATATGTTTCCTACGAGAATACACGCTTCATAGTGTTTTGGTCTAAGAATCCTCGTCCACTATTGCCATATCTCCATATTCTCAAAGACCGGAAAATCAATTGTTACATACAATACACTCTAAACGACTACGAAGAGGAGAAACTTGAAAAAGTACCTTCTCTGGCTAATCGTATAGAAACATTCAAACTTCTGGTTGAACAGCTTGGATGTGGAGCAGTTATTTGGCGCTTTGACCCCATGATATTGACTGATGACATCTCTGTGGATAATTTACTAGGAAAAGTGCAGAAAATAGGCGATCAACTAAAAGATTATACCGAGAAACTTGTATTCAGCTATGCTGATATTGCTATGTATAAGAAAGTGAAGCATAATCTGGAGGCAAATGGTATTCCTTATCATGAATGGACTGTTGAGCAGATGGAAGAATTTGCAGAAAAACTGTCCGTTATGAATAAAGAAAGAGGATGGAACTATCAGCTTGCCACCTGTGGTGAGAGGATAGACATTGACAAATATGGAATATTACACAATCGTTGTGTTGATGGTGATTTGATTGCTCGACTTGCGTGGAATGATAAGAAACTAATGGAGTTCATGAAATTGAAAATTGAAGACGTTCCTGCCCCATCTTTGTTTAGTGTTCCAAAACTTCCACAGGGAGCAATACTTTTGCCTCATAACCATTATTTCATCAGCACACACAAAAAAGATTCCGGACAAAGGCAGTTCTGTGAATGCATGGCTTCAAAGGACATCGGGGAATACAACACCTGCCCACATCTTTGTGAGTATTGTTATGCTAATGCAAGCAAAGAATTGGCTATTAATAATTGGAAGAAGCATAAAGAAAATCCCCGTGCTGATACTATAACTGGAAAATAATAAATATAATGAAAAAGAATTTAGAAGAAATGCTTGCTGATTATCATAGTTGTTCTTACTATGATGAAAACAGAATGCAGGCAGCGCTGAATGGCGATGTAATAGAGATAAGCAATATCGGAACAGATTTTGCAAGATGTCAAATGTTTACAGAAGCAAATGAATGTTGGGAATATTGTATTGAAAGTAGAATGCCCACTAACCCTGAAGCATATACCAACTTAGGGGTGAGTTATTTTTATGGCAATGGAGTTGAAGTTAATTATGAAAAAGCGGTTCACTTCTATCAGAAAGCCACCGCAGCTGGGCATCCCTTTGGAAAGTACAACTATGCTGTGGCTCTTGAACAAGGCAAAGGCATTAAAACTGATTTAAATAGAGCGATTAAACTCTACAAACAGGCCGCCGAAAGTGGAATAAATCAAGCTATTGATGCACTAATTCGATTAGGCATATATAACGAATTTCCCTTGTCTTTCTACCCTCGCAATCCTAATGATACGTCTTTTTCAGGTAACGAATTATAATACATAAAGCTATGCCATACTATTTCAGATTACCAACCATCACACAATTGACGCTGCCACAACAAGCAGCACTCAATGAAACTGAGCAGATTGCACTTTCTGGTGGACCAGGTACTGGTAAAAGTGTTGTTTCACTTTACCGTCATCTAACGAACCATGAAAATGATAATAGAAGTCTGCTTCTCACTTACACAACAACTTTAGCTAGGTATTTATCAGAATGTTGCCGTCTCCAAAACGAGGTTGCTTCTCGTAGTGTGCGTTCTGCATATGCAGGGTATCCAAGAGGAAATGAATATTTTGATGAGGTTATCATAGATGAAGCACAAGATCTGGACGATGAATACTTTGATAATATTTCAAGGTTCAATATTTCATATGGTGCCGACGATGCACAGATACTTTATCCTGAACATTCTTCGAACAGGGCAGAATTGCAAAGCCGTTTTCCTGAAAATGTAGAATATGTGCTGGACAAAAACTTTAGAAGCACACTAGCAATAATGAACTTCGCTAAGGTTGCCTTTCCCAATGCATACATTCCGCAGAATACTCTTGACACATTGGCCGATAATCCAGGAGAGAAGCCAACATTGGTAGTGACTGATGGTAATCCGACTTTTGATACTGGTGCTAGAAATACTCGTAATGATGCAATAAGACGGATTATTGAAACATTTAGGGCCGACACACATAATATCGCGATCCTTGTCCCATTCAAGAAAACCGTAGAACAATTCCATGAAATACTGTCTGACTTGGAAATAGCTCATAGTATATACTATGAAGATCAAAGTGTCTTTCCAAATGGTTGTCCACCTATTGACAATGTTCATATAACTACTTATAAGTCTGCGAAAGGACTTGAATTTGATACCGTTTTAATACCAGATTTCGGATCAATGAACTATTTATGTAGTAAATTTGAAGTTTTGAATTGGAAAGATTTCTATGTTGCCGTCACAAGAGCCAGAACCAACTTGTATCTATTTAGCAACTTTCCCATTCCGTCATTAAGCAATGTAACCGAATAAGCTTTGTATTTATGAAGAATTATTATTATCCAATATCATCAACATCCTTGGCCACTATTTTCGGTCAAGCTTGTATCCTGCCTGCTTCTCTATATAAAAACAGACTGCCGGATATTCAAAACAAATTCGAGAACTTTATCTTACTCACAAAGAATTTCGGATGTTTAGAGTCAGATTGCTGTCTTCAAATCATATTGACTCTTGAAGAAGAAAAAAGCTTAGTTGACATAAATGACGGATTCTATTTGTTCGAGAGTGCAATTCCCATTACAAGAATAAAGAAAATTTATTTTGAAAATGGAAAGCAGGCCTCTAGAACAATCTCAAATATTACACTTTCTACAGCGTTTATTCCCAGTCATCTAGTAGATGAAAAGAATAACACGTTCGAAAACGTCTATGCAAACATTGAGCATGTTCCAGAAGACATTGTCTCATCTGTGAACAGCATAAAAACGTCCTATGATAAATATAACAGGATACTAGGCGCAATGGCGTTGATGAAAACTGCTCATGACGAAGGATGTAATTTCTCAGCACATTATATTGACCTACTCTCAAAGTTCAATACGTATATTGAAAGTCAAAAAAGCAAAATTGCAGTTATAGACACTAAGTTTAACCGGGTTTTTGAAAACCATCCGGCATTTCTTGACAAAATAGTTACTTTAGAAACATTAGAAAGAGAAGCAAGAGAATATAGTCAAACTATCAAAAAGGACAAATTGACTAAGGTTATTATTCCCGACAACCTTGACAAAAGTGCGTATGTGTGCTATGTTCTTTATGATTATGGAGTAGGCGAAGAGTCCCATCGTCGTAAAATTGACGAACTTATTTTGAATAATTTTACAGGGCTTAAACAAGGATATGAAGAAAGCTGTGCTTTGTACTATGGATATAACAGAGGTTACGCTTCATTTAACAATCAGTACAGAAAGGATGGCAAAACAGAAAATGTAAAATTCCAACTCAATTCGTTACTTGACTATTATACAATAGAAAGTGTATATAGATACTGCTTCAACAAAGAGGTTTCATCAAAGATTGATTTGTTTGATTCGTGGGTTAAAGTTATGCCTTCAAAAAGAGCAAAGAGAGGAGAATACCTGTTACTTGACACGCTTGTACGTGATAAAAAAAAAGCTATTCTTTTTTCCGACGAATGGTGGAAAACTTGTTGTTCATTTTTTCTTCAAAAAGATAAACTCTATTTTCTTGGGTATGATTTCTCGTCAATCATAGTAGATACAATTTTAAAACCATTTGCATCTTTAGTGAAAGACGAAATATCATGTGAATATGAAGAAATAATTCAGGCAATTAAAGATACGAGCGAAGCAGAAAAACTACATCTTAAAAAAGAATTAAACGATTGTAGGGAACAATTGGCTGCAATGAAAAAGAAAGACAACAAGGTATCTGTTCAGGCAAATGCCGTAACTCCTTCTTTATCTGATAATAATCAAGCAAACACGCTTTTTAATGAGGAAGAATATGCTAAAAAGATCATTGAATTACACAACTTGAAAACGAACGAACTACAAGATTTGGCAAAGAAACATGGCTGCACAGTCAATCTGAAGAGCAAAAAAGATTTGATTATTTACATTCTTCGTGCAAAAAAACGCCAAGATAGTAAGCTATTTTAATTATGGATAAAGTATTTAAAACACTTTTCGAGGAAACCAGTGATTTGACATCATTTGCGGATAGTCTTGAAAGAATTTTTCTGACCATCCAAGACTTTTTTAATGCACCACATCAAACGCAATATCAACAGAAGGATGATATTGAGCGATTGATTCTTCTTAAGAATAGCATCATTTCTCATTATGACTTTCAATCCGTAGAAAGTCGTTCTTTTGTTCTAATTCTTCTCGACTTGTGTGAAAGATTCGCTTTGCATGGATGTATTCCTCGCATAATGACTATTATCCAAAGGAATAACATTGTTATCAACAAGAGGATGACCGCAGCTTTAAAGTTCCTGTTTCCACGTCCATCTTCAAATGAAGAATTAGTTGGTCGTTTCGACGAAATATGCGAATTATTGAATGAAGCTATAGTTGAAGAAGAAGACAACCCTTCCAAAGCGCTGGTAACATTTCTTAATTATTATGGTCACATTGTTTATAATACTAACTTTGCTTATGCGACAGAAGCAAAGCAAAAATTTTGTAATCTTAATAATAACGGCAAATACAATTGGCTAAAACAAATAGAAGACATTTCTCTTCTTGATGTATCTAATTCTCAATTAGTTTACCAACATATTGAAGAGAGAATAGATACGTTAACCATGAAAATTACTAATGTCGCAATCGAGTCAGAAGACAACTTGTTAATTGAAGAAGGAACAGAATATTGCGATGCACTCTCTCGTGTACCAAATAATTTCATATCAATTCGCCAAATTAGTGTTGATAAAGCAAACGGCATTATCAATGGACGTGGTGTAGATCAATTACATTCGGAAGAGGAAATGTTTGAGTATATAAAACGCTATGGTAAAATGCATTATGCAAAACTTATAAGTTCGTTTAAATCAACTTTCCCTCAAAATTTCGAAACTCCGGTAAATATAGTGGATTGGGGATGTGGACAGGGATTGGCGACTATCACCCTATTGGAAAAATACAACTCTTTAGACGTGCACTATATCACATTGGTTGAGCCATCAGAAATCGTCCTGAAGAGAGCAGCTTTGCATTGCAGAAAATTTACAACAAGTGGCAAACTAAAAACTGTATGCAAAAAGTTGGATGATGTAGTATCTTCAGATATAAGAGTCCAATGTGATGTGCCTACAATTCATTTGTTTTCAAATATACTAGACATAGATGATTACAGTAGTCAACACCTTCTTTCAATTGTTGACAGTATTATAACTTGCAATAATTATTTTGTTTGTGTCAGTCCATATATTGACGATATAAAAACTGCCAGACTTAATTCTTTTATGATGCATTTTAGAAATGGACCTACATTTGTATTATATCATGACATAGAAAATACTAAATACGGCGATTTTTGGCAATGTAATAACTCGTTTTTAAAAAGGCATTTCTCTCATGGAACTGGCCCTTCTTGCCGTGACTATGATTCAACTGGCTGTAGTAACAAATGGACGAGAGTTTTGAAAGTGTTTTCTGTTTAGTATTACATCGTAGAGCCTTTGTATTTTTATGACCAAACTTGAATTACAATGCTGAAAACAGAGGAAATCCACCCACCCAAAACGGGGATATCCGTTCACTTTTCTGGCTCTTTAGTCTAATGGCGTTGCAAAATTAATCATTTCTGTGGGTTTCTGTGCGTATTCCGGTGATACCCGTTCACCAATTCCGGTGATATCCGTTCACTCGGTTGGTAATCTGGCTGGCGAAAACGGAGCATTGCCGTTCACATCTCTGCTCGTCTTACGTTATCATATATGGAGAGCTTCAGCAATACTCCTCCTTGAGCCAAAGGCGATAGATGGGGTCAACAAAGGCGAAGTTCTCCTTTTCTTTCTCTATGATGTCCTTGTTTTGAAGGGTCTTCTTGTTCTTGACAATCGTGTTAGGGTTGCCCAGGTTATAGATTTGCTTCACGGCTTGCGACGAGAAATGCTGCTCACCAAGGGCTATCGCCTTGAGCATCTCTATCTGTGTGGAGCTCAGCGACTCCGTAAGATTCTGAAACATAGGGGTATTGATGTTCAACACTTGCTTCAAACCCAAAGAGAAAACCTCTTCTGTCACCTCTGCCGCGGTAAAGCTCCAGATGAAATAGCATAGCTGTTGGAGATACCACGAATGGCAAGCCACGGTATCACAGATTTTATCAGCCAGCTCTTTGGAGATGGACTTGTCTGTCTTCTCAAAAGACGACTGGATAAAAGGAATCCAATGTTCCTTGGCTATCTTCTGCATGAAAATCACTTGGCCGAAACGATAGAACGGACTATTGGAATTGTTGAAGATATTGAGCATCATGTTGCGCTTGCTACCATAAAGGCAGTAAGAGGTCAACTGCTGCTGTTGCCAAACGGAGCGCATCTTGCCCTCCATGTTCTTATACTCAGGGAGATTTGCCAATTGCTGAAACTCATCAATGCACACGATGATCTTGACGCCCTTCTCCCTTGCCAGAATCTCCGGCAACTGGAGAATCGTCATCTTGTCACGCTCTTGTGGCACAAACTTCATGTCGAAAGCGACAAAATCCGTTATCTGGTCGTTCACGACAATCTGCGGAACGACACCTGTCAAGAACTTCTTGGCATCCTCTATCCAACGTTCCATCTTTGACGAGGCGCAAGCGATGACTTGGCTGGCAAAGGTGCGATAGAACTCTGCCTCAGAGCCAATGCTAAATGCGTCGATATAACAGATTCTCACATTCTTATCCTCTGCACTCAGCTCTCCCATCGCTTTCTTGACAAGCGACGACTTGCCCCATCTACGTGGCGAAATAAGCATCACGTTGATATGGGAAGCCAGCATTTGCTTGAGCATAGCGCGGTCCTCCACACGGTCGATAAAATTCTCCTCGGTAGCTAAAGTGCCAAACTGAAATGGTGATTGATATGCGGTCATCTTCCGAAACATTTTCTGAAATACTTCGGCAAATATACTAAATATTACCAAAAGGTAAGTTACCCCAGGGTAACATTTAGTGATTGTTAGCATTCCATATCTGTCCTACTATAAACCACAAGAAACAGCTAAGATGATGGGTGGGGAATCTACCCATGAAGCAAATAGTAAGAAAACTTTTCTAACAATACTGTTATAATACTTTACTTACAAACTTATTTTGAGTCACGTATCGCGGCTACAGACAGAGCCTGAGAATAGTAAACTGATTACTGAAAGAAAAAACGGCGAAGGCGTGGAGAAAAACAGCATTGAGGGCTTGGTGCTTGATTTTGGGCTATGTTAAATGGATACGGAGAAAAAGTTAATGGGCCGTTAATTCATGCTAATCAACTTGCATTCGGCTAAACGGAAGGTTATCTTTGTATAGTTGCTCCACTATGGCAATTTGCACCCCAGCCATCTTTGCACGAGAGGCAGGACGCAACGGAACCAAAGAATGTAAAATATAACTCATAAAAATAGCAATGAAAAAGTTAAGTTTCTTATCAATTTCCTCTGTTGGGCATCTAGAAATATCGTTCTCGTATCGACCACGTATCGATCCCGTATCAATCCCGTATCAATCCCGTATCGTTCTCGTATCATCCTCCTATCGTTCTCCTATCGTTCTCGCTTCCGGAAGCGGAAACAATACGGAAACAATACGGAGCCGATATACCTTGGAAGGGAGGACGATACGAGGATGAGGCTTAGCGGATACTTGGAGGTAGGGCTCCTAAGGTCAAAAACACTGTGTTGACGGTGTGCGAAGAATGCCTTTTGAAGGGTTTTCTAACAATACGACAGGAATTTACCCCCCCCATTTAAAATCGCTCACAAATATTTTGCGACAAGAAACAATCTGTGTACCTTTGCAGCGATTTAATTTTTTAATTTAGCGTCTATGAAAAAGATTTTTGTTTGCAGCCTGGCCTTTTTGTTAGGGTCAAGTGGCGCAATGGCGCAGAGTGTAAGCGACCGAGTCGAGCTCAACGAGAAAGAAAGCGTTGGCATGACCCTGTCCCGCTTCTCATCTGTAAAGCCAAAAAGTGAGGATGCAAACGCCTTGTTGCGTTATCCGATGTTGCGTTTGGTGCGACAAGACGAACCAACGAAGCCAAGCATTCCCTATGCGGAGCGTACATTCACGGAGCGCAAGGCCCAGCACGCCGCCCCCAACCAAGTGGGCGACATCATGCGTGCCGCAGCAGGGCGTGAGCTTTGGGGAAATGTCACTTACAGCAATGCGTGGGAATCCTACGACTACAGGGGATTCTACACTTTCGACTCCAGTGTAAACCCATTGCAGATGCAGATGCTGGGTACGAACGGCAGCTTCTACATGGAGGGAAATGGTGGAGCAGTCTTCCAGGATGGGATCCTCTACGTGGTGCGCTATGCCACCTATGGAAGTTACTTCTTCATCTACATCAACACCTACGACCCCGAGACCTTCGTCCAGATGGGTAGCACTTCGACCGAGGACGTGACCTTTGTTGCTCTCGAGACCGCCACCAATCCTGCAACGGGCAAAACGTACGGCGTGTTCTACAACAGCGACGCGACGGGCTTTGTTCTTGGAACAGTCGATTACACCACCATGACACGCAAGGATTTCGGCGCTCTGGAGCACCCCTACGTCGCATTGGGCGTGACCAAGGACGACGTGATCTATGGTGTGGCAACCGATGGCAACCTTTATCGCATCGACCAGAGCACCTGCGAGGAAACCCTGATCGGCAGCACTGGCGTGGAGCTTCTGCTGAGCGACGGCGGCCACTACGGCCAAAGTGGCGAGATCGACACGAAGACGGGCATTTTCTACTGGGCTTGTAAGGACGCCCAAAAGAACGCAGCCCTCTACACGGTTGATCTGCAGACGGGTGCAGCTACGAAGCTGGCCGACTTCCCGGGACAGGAGACGGTCTATGGCCTCTATGTGCTTCCCGGGACAGGAGACGGTCTATGGCCTCTATGTGCCTCCCGCTCCTGCAGAAGACGGCGCCCCTGCAGCGGTCGAAAACCTGAATGCATCCTTCACGGACAACTCGCTTGTAGGTAAGGTGGCGTTCACAGCCCCAACAGCCACCTATGCTGGAGGCACGCTTAGCGGTCAGCTTTCCTACTATGTCATGGTAGGCAATGATACGCTGGCTACAGGCAAGACCTATCCCGGCGCATTTGTACGCGAGACGGTGACTGTGCCAGAGGGCGTGACCACCTTCCGCGTCACGATAGCCAACGAGGTTGGATCAAGTCCCGAGAACAAGGTCAAAGTCTATGTGGGCAACGATGAGCCTACACAGGTCAAGGACGTCAACCTCGCCATCGACCCTGAGACAGGCGTAGCCAAACTGACGTGGAGCCCTGTCACGACGGGCATCAACGGTGGCTATATCGGCAACATCACCTACAATGTGGTACGCTATCCAGACTCCACGACGGTGGCAACGGGACTTGCGGCTACCGAGTTTACCGAGACTTTCTCTGCCGAGGAGCCACTACAGACATATAGCTACGGAGTAGCCGCCGTCAACGACACGCAGACGGGCGTGGCTGGCATCTCCAACAAGAGTGTGTTTGGTGCTGCCATCGTGCCTCCCTACAGCGAGCCGCTCGACAACGAAGGTGCCCTCGAACTCTACACCATCATCGACAACAACGAGGATGGATCGACATGGGAGTTTAACGAGAAAGAGGGTGCCGCGTCATATAAGTATAGCCGCGTCAACGATGGCGACGACTGGCTTATCACACCAGCCATCCAACTGAAGGGCGGCAAGCTCTACTCCGTTTCGTTCGAGACCTGTGGCTACGGCTATACCTACCACGAGCGCATCGAGGTGAAGTATGGCAACCAGCCTACAGTAGCAGGCATGACCCATCAGCTCTTGGACTCTACGGATATCATGTCGCCCAACTACACGAAGTTTACACGCGAGATAGCAGCCGATACCGACCAGAAGGTCTATGTGGGCTTCCACGCCATTAGTCCTGCCGACGAGTTCCGCCTCTATCTGAAAAACGTAGAGGTGTACGAAGGCCTCTCCCTCACCCTGGCCGACTCTGTGCAGCAGTTGAGCCTTGTCCCTGCCGAGAAGGGCGAGTTGCGCGTAGATGGCAGCTTCAAGACACCGAGTCTGACCCTGGGTGGCGACACCTTGGGCAACAAACTGACCAAGGTAGAGGTGTTGCGCAACGGCAAACTGCTTCAGACCTACGAGGCGCCTGACACAGCCAGCGTACTGACGTTCACCGACGACCAGCCCGTCAACGGCTTCAACAACTATGTGGTGAAGGTCTATACTGCCGAGGGCGAGGGACGTCCCGCCCACGCCCAGGTCTATGTCGGCGTTGACACGCCGAAGTATCCGAAGCGTCCGAAACTGACTGACCAGAGCAACAGCATCCACATGGCATGGAAGGCCGTGGGCAATACTGGCGCCAATGGCGGTTATGTGAACACTGACAAGGTCTGGTATCGGATTTACGACGTGGACCAAAGCAACAACGACATGGTTGCCGAACTGAGAGACAGCGTCCAGGGCACGAGTTACGACATCGACTACGACACCAACGCTGGCGAGCAGAAGGCGATCCAGTTTGGCCTTTCCGCTTCCAATTCTGCTGGCAATAGCCTCATCGTGGGTTCTGACCCGCTGATCGTCGGCCAGGCTTACACGCTGCCGTTCCGCGAGAGCCTTGCCCAATGTGCCGTCTCCAACTTCTGGTGGGGCGACCGAACGGGCAACTCTGCCTTCACCCTCTCCAATGAAAACGCTTCCGACGGTGACGGCGGATGCTTCGCCCTCAACACTGCAGCACCGCAGGAAACTGCTTGGATCAACAGTGGAAAGATCGCTTTGGGCGGCGTAGCCAACCCGAAACTCTACTTCAGCCACTATGCCGACACGCGCTCAGACATGAAACTGACCGTGGAGGTTCAGAAACCGGACGGCACGGTGGACAGTCTCTATACATTTGACTACAAGACGCTCACTCAGGACGACGACAACGAGTGGCGCAGAGAGTCGGTATCGCTCAAGGAGTATGCCTCCCTGCCGTACGTCATCGTGCGCTTCAGAGGCGAAATCGGTGTCAAGGCCTATTCGCTGTACCTGGACGACATCGTAGTGGAGAACATTTTCGTCAATGACCTCAAGGCCGAGATCATCACTCCGGGTCAACTTCGCAAGAACAAGACGAGCAAGGTGAGCATCAAGGTGACCAACAAGGGTGATAAACCTGCGAACCGCTACACGGCTGCTTTGTATGCAAATGGTGAGGAAGTAGATGCGGAAACTGTGGAGGATGTGCTGAATCCGCTGCAAAGCCGTACGTTCACCTTCGACTACACGCCCAGCCTCTTTGATGAGGGCGAGACGGTTGAGCTGAAGGCTGTGGCAGAATTTGACGATGATGACTACACGGATGACAACGAGGTCAGCGCCGTCGTCAAGGTCCTTACGCCCGACCAGGCCAAACCCGAGAATGTGTCGGCCGAGGCTGTCGGTGCTGGCACGGGACAGGTGAATGTTGCATGGGCGCAGCCCAATGACGAGTCGGCCTCCGTCACTGACGATATGGAGAGCTATACTTCATGGAGCGTCGATGACTTCGGTTTCTGGAATAGCGTCTATGGCGAGCCTAAGGGCGGCGCAGGCCAAATCTACTCTTCTGTTCCCTATCCCCACCAGGGCGAGAAGTTTGGCTTTATGGTCTTCGACCCAAGAGACTGGTCGTGGGAGTTGACAGACAAGAACCCATCGCTGAAGCCGCATTCGGGCAAGAAGTATCTGGCTTCGTTCTACAATTATACGGAGGAAGCCGGAAGCGTGGAATTCTATGACAGCAACGACTGGCTTGTCAGTCCTACCCTCTCGGGAGAGGCACAGACCATTTCGTTCTGGGTGAACAACGTCAAGGCAGGCGATTCTGACAACGTGGAGAAGTTTGAGCTTCTTTACTCCGTGGCAGGCAACGACACGACCGAGTTTGTCAAGCTGGGTGACACCTACACCGTCTCTGGTGGCGAGTGGCAGCAGATCACCGCCAGTCTCCCCGCAGGCGCTACGCATTTCGCCATCCGCCATTGCACCGACTCCAAACACTCCTTCGTGTTCATGGTCGACGACGTTTGCTATGTAGGTGGTAGCGGAGTTCTGAAAGGTTACAACGTCTATCGTGACCAAACACTGGTAGCTACTTTGGAGCCGACCCAGACGACCTTTACGGACAGCAAGGTGCCCGATGGCACACACACCTATGCCGTCACAGCGCTCTACGCCGAAGGCGAGTCTGCTCCCGCATTCTCCCAGCGTGTCACTACGGCCATCAGCTCTCTCGCCGTGGAAGACGGAAAACCGTTCGACGCTTATACGGTCGATGGCAAGTTGGTGGGCCGCAACCTCACTTCGCTGAAGCAGTTGAAGAAAGGCACCTACGTCATCAATGACAAGACGGTGGTCGTGAAGTAACACGTTTTCGTCTTTGTAGATTCTTAAAAAGAGGCCAGGAGCAAAAACTCCTGACCTCTTTTCTTTCATATTTTTATTTGATTTTATTTGATGATGCCATTGTCCGTATCGCGGAGATTGATGCGCTTTTCGGCGGACTTGTGCTTGCTGCCACGGCTGAGACGCCACGAGATGTTGATCGAGACTTGGTTGCCATTGCCGTTGGAATAGCCGATGGTGTGCTTGTAGAGGTCGCGGTTGAGGAGCTCATTCTCATACGCTTTGTAGTGGCTATCGAAGAGATTGGCCCAAGACAATGAGAATTGCCAGTCGCGCCATGTGTAGGATGCCGTCAGCACGGAGTAGGAACCGTTGTAGCCCTTCGATTCGCCCTCGAAGAATCGGTTGCCATTGTCGATATAGCCCTGTAGGGTGAAGGGGCCGAGATAGGCCGTGATGCTGCCCACATAAAACCACGAGGTGTAGAGATGCGTATAGTCTTGACCGTAATTGAAGCATCTGAACAGTCCGCCATTGGCAGCAACCTGGAGTTTCTCGGGCACGAGCCAATAGCCTGCGTAAGCCATCATGTGCAACGCGTCAATCTCCTTTTGGTTGATCTGGGTATAGACGAATTGATTGTCGTCGGTTCGATGGTAGTGGGCCATGTTGGGTTTGATGCATTGCTTGAAATAAGTATCAATGAAGGTCTGCAAACGATTCGTGTTGTACGACAACTGTAGTCGGTGCTCCCTATCGCGCGAAGGTTTCAGGTTGGGATTGCCCACCGTCCACTCCATGCTATTGGTGCGAACCATGGCGTCGCTTGTCATCGCTATGCGAGACACTCTGTCCTGTTGCTGATAGGTGTAGCTCAACTGCAAGCCATGGGTGATGTTGTACGCCAGCGACACCTTGGGACGGAAAGTCCAGAAGTGGAACCGATGGTCATTCTGGGTGTAATGGATATAGCTTGCTCCCGACCCCAGCGCGTAGCGCAGTTGGCCAAGCATACCCTTGATTTCGGCAAAGGCATACAGGCGGTTGTTGTTCGTCCGCGTCAAAGAGGAGGCGTCGCCCAGGTAGTCGTTCTTGGTGTGTTTTGCACTATAGTTCAGGCCCGTCGAGACCGTGAAAGGCCTCAGCCGGTTCTCATAGATGACCTCCGTGAGCAGGGAAGCCGTTTTGCCATCCACATCATACTGGTAGGGAGACCCCTCGTCATAGAAACTGCTGGTCTGCGTGGAGATATAGGTGCCTACAGCATTGGCAGTAAGCGACTGGCGCGGGGAGATCTGGCGGAAGAAATAAAGGTCCAATACTGGCGAATGGCTCTTATCGTCATCCCGACTCGTAGCCCTATAGTGGCGTGTGCCATCCATGATATCCTTGATGCGATAGTTGTCTGGGGCATTGCTGAGCGATCCGGCCAAAGAAGCCTGAAAGACGGTAGCGGTAGAGTCGGCCCAGTTGTAGGTGACTTTGGCGTCCTGCCCCATCATCTTGCGCAGCGTCTCCACATCGTTTCGCTCGATAGTATAGAGACTGCCATCGGCCAAGGTATATCTCGCCAACTGCATGCTCTTGCCGCCCCGGGTCCGATATCCACTCATACCATACGAAAGCGACCATTCACTCTTGCCACGGTTCCACTTGCCGTACACCATGCCATCACCCTGCAAGGTGGTTAGCGACGCGGTCAGGTCTGTGCCGACCGTATAGCCACTCTCACTTCTGCGCGTAACGATATCGACAACATAGGCTATACCCTCGCCATAACGGACTCCCGGATTGTTGATGAAGTCGATCTTCACGACGTCCTTCGGATCGAGCGCCAGCATCTCCTGCTTGCCCACCACGACCCCATTGACTCTCAGTTGAACCTCGCCCCTGTTGTCAATAGCCGTGACGGCATGGTTGACATGGTCGATGCGAAGGTTGGCAAGCGAGAGCTTCTCGAGGATGCTGAAGCCATTGTTGGAACCCTGCTTCTGTGCGTTGGTAGGATAGATAAGCAAGCCGTCAGGCTTGTTGACCACCTTGGCCGCTTGGACTGTCACCTCGTCGAGCGTGAGGGTTTTGTTTACATCCTGCGCATGACTACAGAGGGCAGAGGACAGGAACAGGGAAAGGGAAATCAATCGTTTCATTTTGTACCAGTTTTGAATGATGGCACAAAATTACGGTCCTATCCCGAGAAGGCCAATTTATTTGTCTGACATTTCCCTGACAATCGAGTGACAGAAACCTAACTACCTATGTTTCAGACTATAGCTCTTTCCCCTATCCGACTCTATCTTGAGCGAGCTATGGGCCTCTATGATCGGTTTGATGCGTCGAATGAGCGTGTAGAGCGTGTCGCTGGCATCCGGCTTCTTGGGCCATAGTCGATTGCAAATCTCCTGCTTCGACAGGGTATGCGTATCTGAGGTCATAAACATTTCGAGTAGGGCGTGCTGCATGGGCGTGAGATGAATCTGATCGCCCGAAAGCGTCATGAAATGGTCGTCATGATACACAAGTCCCCCATAGAACAAACCAGGGACGACCAGCGACGGTTTGTTTCTCCTCGTGTACCACCAGCTACCCAAGAGCCACAACACGCCAACCATGAAGAGCGACGCCGCCCCCCTTTGGTCGGACATCATGAATATCGAAGCAAAACTGCAGTTGGCTTCCGCCACCAGCCGCGTCTCCAAGCGTCCGTTCCTGCGCACGGTACGCAGGGCGATGCCTGCCGTGTCCTTCAACTCGGCAATGGTGAGATAGCTACGGTAGCAGCGGATGGTGTCGGTAGTGATCACCTGGTTGGGCAGTTTCACAAGGACCTGCTCCAAAGCCTGGTTGACATCCTGCGCAATCCTGTTCTCTGTATTGCGATAGCTATTCATGCCCGAGCACAAGGCACAGAGCATGAGAAAGCTAAACACTATATATGGAAGTCCCTTCATGATTTACAATATAAAAAGCGCGAGCTATGTTGTTGATATTATAGCAAGGAGGTGACCTCGACGGTCGGCCTCCCCGCTCTCACGTCCTCGTCGGCAAAGGAGATGGTGACGACCCGCTCCTCATGAGGCATGAGGTGGAAATAGTTGTCGCCATAGACCACGGGGAGGACCTGGTCGCCATCACTATCCTTGAGGTTCAGGCGCAACATCAGGGCCGGCGTGTCCGCCAGGTTGGTGACCTTGACCGTGCCCCTCCATTCGTCTCCCTCGCGATGCAAAGACGGCGTGACGGCAACGCGCGCTGGAGGAAGCGAGCGCAAAGCCTGGAAGCAGCCCTCCTCCTGCGAGAGCACATAGTCGTTGCGCGAGACAATCTCATCGTCCTGACGCAGCGAGAGGCGCAGGAAGAAGACCTCGGGCGGTGTCGTCAAACTGTCGGTACGCTGCGGGAGGACGACAGGGAAGGCGTCAGCCCGACTGGCGGAAGCCACCGCCAACGACTGACTATCGGATCGGACGATACGACCCGTCTGGTCGTACAAGGAGTAGGAGATCTCCAGCGCGGGGGCGTCCTTGCCACAATGGTTGACGACCTCGACACGCTGGGCGACGGGATTGTAGAGGACATGGAGCGGCTCACAAGCCTTCTTCACACCGAAATAGCCCGCCGTCGGGTCGAAATAGTAGTCGTAGGTCTGCCACACCATCGAGGGCCACGTCGGGTGGCTCATCCACATAAGAAGGCCCATGCCCTGCTGCGAGGTAGCGGCCTCGAACATGGCGCGATGACCATCATAATTGAGCCATTGGGCCCAAGCCGAATATTGCTCCATCGAGGTGGGACAACCCAAGCAGCGCTCCATCTTCTCATTGAAGGCGGCACCACGCTGAGCGCCCAGCATCGTGAAGTCGTGCTGACCCCACGCCTCGCCCTGTGGCCACAGTTGTCCGGACGGCAGCATCCGTCGCAGGCTCTCGGGATTGGGCACACAGGGCACACCCTGCTCCGAGTGGAGCTTGGAGGAAGTATGGGAGAAATAATAGCTGACGGGCATGAGCGTATAGGGACCATGACCCGAGACGCCGTCGTCGGCAGAACTGGAGATATAACCCAGTTGCGGGTGGAGCGCAGCCACACTCTGGCGCAGCCCTTGGTCGAGGACCTCGGGCGGGTAGCCCTCGTTGCGACCACAGTAGAGAGCCAGAGAAGGATGGCGGCGGATGCGAGAGATGAAGTCGCGGGCGTTGTCCATGAACATCTCGTTGTCAGCAGGGTCGGGGCCGTCCCACGGATTGGCAAGCCAGAAGTCCTGCCAGACCATCAGGCCATAGCGGTCGCAGGCCTCGAAGAAGGCCTCAGATCCCGTCTGTCCAACCCAGTTGCGTATCATCGTCATATTCATGTCGCGATGGTAGCGGACGGCAACGTCGAACTCGCGCGCCCGATAGTTGAGATTGGTCTCCGAGAACCCCCAGTTGCCTCCCATCACCATGATACGCTGGTGGTTGACAAAGATCTTCAGAGCCGTGTCCATATCCTCGTAGGCCACCTCGCGGATGCCCGCCTTGTAGCGCACCTCGTCGCCAGCGGCAGAGAATCCCGCATCATAGAGATACGGTTCACCATAGCCATTGGGCCACCAGAGGCGCATCGGCTGACGGCGGAGCTGGGGGAAGTTGTCGGGACTGAAAGCCACGTCGCGGCTCTCCTGCGGGGCAAGCCTCACGGGCTGCTCAAAGCGGATCGATCCGATCCATCCGCTCACCGTCGTTGTGACGGGACGGGAGGTATTGTTGGTGACACGCACGACGGGCGTCATCGAGGCCAGCGTATCGGAAGGTTCAAGGCGCGTCGTCACATACGGGTCGCTGACATGGACATCGCCCTCGAGCGAGAGCCAGACGTCGTCCCAGATACCCACCTCGCGGCCCGGCGTGGAGGTGATCCAGTCCCAGCCTATCGTGGCGTGGAAAGTCGGGTTGTCGAGTCCCAAGACACCTCCGTTGATATCAGTCGATTCGCTATTTTTCACCTTCACCGCCCCAATATGGGCGTTCTTGTGCACGCATACCTCCAGGGTGTTGTCGCCCCGCGTGAGATAGGGGGTGAGGTCGAAACGTCCCCGGCGGAAGGCACCCTCTATGCGCCCCACAGGTTGGCCATTGACGAGGAGGTCGGCTTTCCAATTGATGCCATCCAGATGGAGGAACACCCGCTCTCCCTTCTTCAGTTTAGAGGACAGCCGGAAGAAGGTACGATACCAAAAGTCGCTGTTGAAATAGCTCTCCGAGATCTGCCGCATCACATCGCCCACCGTATTGTCGGGTACAGCCCCATTATGGATAAAACTCGTCAGGACCGTGCCCGGGACCGTAGCGGGCAGCCAGCGGTCATAGCCATCGCGTCGCAACTCCCATCCCTTGGTCAGCGGACAGCGCTTGCCTTGCTGGAGCGAGACGGTCGGCACTCCCTCGGGAGTCGCTATCGGAGCAGGCGTGGCAGGCCGTCCCCACACCTCCAGTTCGGAGAGGGCATAGAGCCCAGATGAACCGGGACGTTCGAAGAGCAGACGGACGTAGCGAGCCGTCTCCCGACAAGTCACCACCTCCTGACGGCGATCCTCATCGGAGGACAAAGAGGCCACATCACGCCAGGTCTGTGCATCGTCGGAAGCCTGCACACGTCCCTGAATGGCAGGATAGCGCCAAGAGAGGCGCAGCGTGTCGAAGGCGACCGGGCGACCCAAATCGACGGCAATCCATTGCGGCACAGAGGGAGTATCGGCACCTGACCCACGGCCCTCCGCCATCCACATACTGGCAAAGCGGTTGCTGGGCAGCATGCCGCGCTCGTCGTCGGTAAAGACACACTCATAGAGACGCCAGTAGGCGCAGCCCTTCATTTTCAACCGGATGCGCAGGTGGTCGTAGCGTCCCTCGACGACAGGTATCGACAGATCCATCAGGCGCAACGGCAGACGCTCGATAGCCTCCTGCTTGTTGGGGTCGGAGGCTGCCGTCTGGCGCGTGGCCTTGCCGGGGAGATCCTCACCACGCAAGGCACCGATCTCCTGCCATGCCGCCCCGTCGAGGGAGGCCTCGACGACGATCTCATAGCCACCATCGGCCTGCTGCTCGCGATAGGCCGCCCAGGCGTTGAGACGGAGGGAGCGTGTCGCCACCGCCATGCCTGTCCAGTCGTACTGTATAAAAGCGTCGTCGCCCATGACATAGACACTCGTCACGGTATTGCCGTCGAAAGTCTTCTCACGGTCGCGGAGCGACAACTCGCCATCGCTGGTCGTCACACGGACGCGGGCCGGTTCCTCCTGGGTGAGAATGCCGTCGGTGGCAAGCTGGGCCGTCAGATTGTAGTCGATGGAGGACGAGGCCCAGGCCTGCCGCATCCATGCCTGGTTGGCATAGTCGGCAGGGAGCGTCCGCTGCGGGATGAAGGCTTCGCGCTGGCGACCCGGATACTGACCGATACCACGCGTCTTGTCGTCGTCGGCCTTCGCCCAAAGGCTGAAAAGAATCAAGGGCAACAAGGCCCATAGTTTGTGATGCATCATAGAGAGAGCAAAATGTGTCTGGATGGTAGGGGCAGCCCTTCGGGATGGTCTCGGGATGCCTTCGGGATGGGAAGCAGGCGCATGGCCCGTGTCGGGGATCAGAAATCCTTCAGCCAGGACTTGAGATCCATCATCATCTCTTCGTGGAAACGGAAGCCGATCTTGCTACCCCAGCCATGACCACCGCTGGAATAGACATGGAGCGAGGCGGGGACGTCGTTCTTGTACATCTCGACATAGTAGTTGACGCCATTGATGGGCGACACCGTGTCGTCGTCGTCGCAAAGGACGATGAAGGCGCGGGGCGTGACACGCGAGACATGGAGGTCGGCACTATACTTTTTCTGCTCCTTCTTCGAGGCGTGCTTGCCCAGGAGCGCGGTCATGCTGCCCTCGTGGGCCACTCCCTCCGTCATGGAGATGACGGGGTAGAAAAGAATCTGGAAGTCGGGCTTGGCGTCGCCGGTAGAGGAAGTCGCCACCATGGCAGCAAGGTGACCTCCGGCAGAGAATCCCATCACACCCACGT
>OGYK01001152.1_pt1 | contig 20182 bp, 15 predicted proteins | sample 1576501 | NCBI WGS metagenome assembly OGYK01 (sample SAMEA3541530, study PRJEB24748) | human gut metagenome | biome: human gut; feature: human-associated habitat; material: faeces | place: China | collected 2012
GTATTATCATGGTCACCTATTGATGCCGTTGATCTAGCTACCAATGGTACTACACCTCCCTGGTACGACTATCCGATGCGCTATTATGCAAGCAGTTATGATGGTTTTAACGATATTTTAAACAGAGAAGTATCTTATTATTTGTCAGGAGTGTACACATACGATAACCGATACACTGTAAGCGGTAGCTTACGTATTGATAAATCGAATTTGTTCGGAGTAAGCGACAAATACCGCCGTAACCCCATCTGGTCATTCGGAGCGAACTGGAATATTAAAAATGAAAAATTCTTCCATTGTGATGCCATTACAGCTTTAATGCTCCGCGCATCTGTAGGATTAACTGGTAATTTCGACCGAAGCGGACGAACTTCTCCTATCATGATCGGACAATTCATCAGCAGTGATTTAGTAGACGGAGGTGGATATATGCGTATCACTACTCCCCCGAACCCACTATTGCGTTGGGAGCGTACCCGTTCTATCAACCTGTCTGTAGACTTGGGGTTATTCGACCGTGTAAATACAACATTTACTTATTATCATAACAAAGGTTATGATTTGCTGGGAGAAGCTCAACTGGATCCGACTGTAGGATATAGCGAACAGCTCATAAACTCAGCCGATATGAACAACACGGGTATGGAAATCCAATTGGATGCAGACCTTATCCGTACTCGCGATTTCACATGGAATCTGGGCTGGGTATTCGGATATAACAAGAACGAAATAACAAGAAACAGTGCCCACGATTCCAGCCCTGTCCTGAATCGTGTACATGGAACTACCAGATTCGTAGAAGGATACTCACGAGAAAGCATCTGGAGTTACCGCTGGGCTGGACTGAACGAAATGGGATTGCCACAGGCCTACAAAGCAGATGGAACAAAAGTCACATCATACGAGGACTTGGATGTTGAAGATCTGGAATATAGCGGAACTTACCAGCCTAAATATTCCGGTAGCCTTTCTACAGGATTCCGATATAAGAGCCTGCAAGCCAATTTCTTGTTCACATACAACTTCGGACATGTATTCCGTGTAGAATATCCAGACATGAACCCATTCGGTTCCTCACCGGCTTTAAATGAAAGAATCGCCGACCGCTGGCGTCAACCGGGAGATGAAAATAAAACTGATATTCCTGCCATTTGTTCCGATATGATGAATTACCTGATGACCTATCAGACTGGTGCATCAGAACTGGCACAATACTCATCCAACAGTATCCGCAAAGGTGACATGATCCGCCTGCGTGAAATATTGCTGAATTACGAACTGCCAAAAAAATGGTTGCACAACAGTCCGGTTAAACGCCTGTCTATAACAGCCCAGTTAAATAATGTCTGGTTATGGACTGCAAACAAAGAAGGCTATGATCCTGAAGCTGTTTCTCCTGTCAGCGGAACATTCTCACTGACAGATCCGATAGCCTTTACTTGTGGTGTAAAACTTGATTTTTAATACAGAATTTTATAAACGACATAAGACAATGAAACATATAACGAAATATTTCGCCCTGGCAGGAGCACTTATGCTATTCTCTTCCTGCAATGATTTTCTGGATACACTGCCTAAAGGTAAAGTCATACCTACAACAGTTGAAGATTTCGGAAATCTGATGAAAGACATGACACTGTCTACTGCATACGATGGTTTACCCTATTATTGCTCAGACGATGTACTGATTCCCAATCGTTCAATAAACATGTCTAACGCTACCAACAAGGCTTATTTTTGGTTAGAATCTTTTTATCTGGACAGCGAAGATGACCAGAACTGGAATGACACATACAATCATTTGTTTACCATCAATGTTGTTTTAGAGAATATAGAAGGAGCAACAGGAGGTACTGAAGAAGAACGCAGACGCATCGCTGCGGAAGCAAAAATATTCCGTGCCTACAACTACTGGTATCTGCAAAGTTTATACGGACCTGCATATAATGCAGCAACAGCTTCTACCGACTTAAGTGTTCCACTGGTTACAGAGCCTAATCTGGAAGCCAAACATTCTCGGGCAACAGTAGAGCAAGTTACCGCACAAATCTTAAAGGATCTGGAAGGAATAGAACAAGACTTACCCATCATGGGAAGCAATAACTACAAACCGACCCGTGCCGCCGCTTATGCCATGAAGGCACGCGTGCTCTTCTATCTAGGACGTTATGACGAAGCCGGAAAGGAAGCAGAGAAAGCTTTGGAGCTGAATAATAAAATAGACGACATGAGAGAATGGTCTTTCCCTACCGAGTTCCCATCAGGCAGTATCAATGGCAAGCCTACCGATATTACTTCTTTACAAAAAATATGGTATCATAGTGTAAACGGATCAGGTGCATTGAGTCAGGTAGCTATTGGAGAAGGCCTTCTTGAATTATACAAGAAAAATGACAAAGACCTTCGTTTCAAGTTCTGGTTCTCGAATGTAGACAATAAGGGAGAATTTTTCTACGATGAGAGTACCTATTGCTACATTCAGACTACTCCCAATTACAACATAGGCGTTCCCGAAATGATGCTTATCAAAGCAGAAGCACTGGCTCGTCAAAATGATCCTGCCGCATTGGACATATTGAACGAACTGCGTAAATATCGCTTTACAGAAGAAGATTATACGGCATTGACAGCAGAAGACGGAAACAGCTTGTTAGAAATCGTTTTGGAGGAAAGAAGACGGGAACTGGCCTTATCAGGACTTCGCTGGTTCGATATGAAACGTCTGGTACAAGACGGCATCTACACTCAGACACTCACTCGTACAAGTCCAGACGGAGAAACCCATACACTGGCTCCGGGATCTAACCGTTATTTATTCCCCATCCCACAAAGTGTCATTCTGCAAAATGGAAATATAGTACAAAACCCACGCTAAACAATTAACCATCATGATAAAAAATATATTCTTTTTCGCATGTGTACTTGCTGGAATGGCATGTACCTCTCAATCTAAAGATGAATTCACAGTAAAAGGTAAACTGGATAAACCTTTCACTGGTACAGTATATCTGGGACATATAACAGACAAGTTCACTAATATAGATTCAGTGCAGCTTACCAACGCTACCGAATTCTCTTTTACACAACATATCAGCAATCCGGACAAATACCGCATCAGCTTTAAACCTTATTGCAATGGGTATGAGTTTATTGCGGAAGCAGAAGGATGTTACGAACTGAAGAATGATAGCGTAACGGTAATTCAGGGTAAAGAACAAGAACTCATGAACCGTTATCTGAAAACGATAACACCATTTAGACAAGAAGCTGAAAAGTTAATGAACTTATATGCGGAAGCAGAAACAGCAAAAGACGAAAAGGCACTTTCCGAACTCCGGGAGAAACTGACTCAGCATTTCACAAAAGAGCAGCAAACTACGGTAGACTTTATCAAATCATGTCCCGGCAGTTATACAGCTGTTGATTTGGCCGGAAATCTGTTACTAAGAGAATATCCCGAATGGAAAGAGGTTTATGAAACAGTAGATACAATAAATTACACATACTCATATGCTTTCCGTTCTTTGCAAGAAAAAATGAATGAAGCCCGTTCTCTATGGATACAAGACATAGAGGCTCCCGATTTTACGACAACAGATATAAACGGAAAAACAGTCAAGCTGAGCGACTTTAAAGGTAATTATCTTTTGCTCGACTTTTGGGCTTCATGGTGCAGACCTTGTCGTGACAAAGCCAAGGAGATAAAAAAAATATATCCGCAGCTTAAAGCAAAAGGTATTCAGATTTGTGGTATTAATCTAGATGATGAACGAAAGAAATGGCTGGATGCCAGTCAGGAAGATGGCATTCTATGGATTAACACCAGTGAACAAAAATCGTTCAGAGACAACCAAATAGCTAAAGACTATAAAGTAACACAGATACCCGCCCTGTTCGTAATAGACCCTTCAGGAAAAATCGTCAAGCAAAATCCTGATATCGACTATTTGCTGAATCTGACCACTAAATAATATTTAGCTACCATTCATTCAGAAGAGAAATATCCCGTCTTTTTACATAAAGCAGGATATTTCTCTTTTTTCAAATATACTCGTTAAAAGACAAATATTAAATTCTGTATATTTCGGATTTTACATTTAACCTGCCAACGTAATCAGGATGTAAATCAGAAGCTGACAGCTAAATTCAGTATGCAGCAAAATATCAGCATATCTTCAGAAAAACATCAGCATATTTTTTAAAAACATCAGCATGTTTTAGACAAAATATCAGCATCTTTTTTACGCAGCTCTGCGAAGTCTTCAGTCTGTCAGAGAAAAAGCTTCTCTCTACTTTCCGGATTCACAGCTTTTTCCTACCTTTGCACGATAAAAAAACAGAATATTATGATACAATCAATGACCGGATACGGCAAAGCAACTGCCACATTCGGAGATAAAAAAATCAACGTAGAAATAAAATCATTGAACAGTAAGGCAATGGACTTGTCTACACGCATTGCCCCACTGTATCGTGAAAAAGAAATGGAAATCCGCAACCTTATTACCAAAACGTTGGAACGAGGAAAAGTGGACTTCAGCATATGGATTGAGAAAGATGCGGCCGAAACGGCTACTCCCATCAATGCTGCACTGGTAGAGAATTACTATAATCAGATAAAGACAATCTCGGACAACTGTCACATTCCTGTTCCCGAAGACTGGTTTGCAACTTTGCTCCGCATGCCGGACGTACTGACTCGCGTAGATATTCAAGAGCTGTCAGACGAAGAATGGGAAGTTGCAAGCAAAGCTATCGAAGAAGCATTGCAGCATTTGGTTGACTTCCGGAAACAGGAAGGAGCTGCACTGGAAAAGAAATTTACCGAAAAGGTAGACAATATAGAACGCCTGCTCAAATCAATCGAACCTTTCGAAAAAGAGCGTGTGGCAAAAATACGCGAACGTATCACCGATGCCTTGGAAAAGACCATCAGTGTAGACTATGACAAAAATCGTCTGGAACAGGAACTGATATACTATATCGAAAAACTGGATATCAACGAAGAAAAGCAACGTCTTGCCAACCACTTGAAATATTTCCGCGAAACAATGGCTGGTGGACACGGACAAGGTAAGAAGCTGGGATTCATCGCTCAGGAAATGGGTCGTGAAATCAATACAACAGGCAGCAAGTCAAATCATGCCGAAATGCAAAACATCGTAGTCCAGATGAAAGACGAACTGGAACAAATCAAAGAACAAGTTTTAAATGTAATGTAATATTAACAAGCTGAAGGGCGAAAGAAGAGGAAATCACTCATCAAGAGGTTTCTTCTTGTTTCGCTCTTCGTGTTTTTACTCAAAGTTATGGGAAAACTGATTATTTTTTCTGCGCCATCAGGTTCAGGTAAATCAACTATCATCAACTACCTGCTTACACAAAACCTGAATCTGGCTTTTTCTATTTCAGCTACCAGTCGCCCGCCCCGCGGAACAGAACAAAACGGAGTGGAATATTTTTTTCTTACACCTGAAGAATTCAAACAACGCATAGCCAACAACGAGTTTTTAGAATACGAAGAAGTATATACCGACCGTTTCTACGGCACACTGAAAGCACAGGTAGAAAAACAACTGGAGGCCGGTCAGAATGTTATATTCGATGTAGATGTTGTAGGTGGATGCAATATCAAGAAATTCTACGGCGAACGCGCGCTGTCGGTATTCATCCAGCCACCTTCGGTAGAAGAGTTGCGCAAGCGTCTGAACGGACGAGGAACAGATGCTCCCGAAGTGATTGAAAGCCGAATAGCCAAAGCTGAATTCGAATTAAGTTACGCCGACAAATTCGATGTAGTAATAATAAATGATGACTTGAATACAGCAAAAGCCGATGCCTTGAAAGTCATCAGTGATTTCTTGAAAAAATAACTTATCCATTTATGGCCAAAGATCCTAAGAAACTATTAAGAAGCATGATGATAGTCAGTATCATCATCGGACTCGTTGCACTGGCAGTAGCCGTAGTTGCAGTTGCCATGAAAGAGTATATTATTGCAGCAGCAATGCTTATCGTTGCCGGCTGGCAGGTCGTAAACTATCTAAAATGGAAAAAATGCCTGTAAAGACAGGAATATTCGGGGGAACATTCAATCCGATTCACATCGGTCATCTGGCTCTGGCAAACTATCTGTGTGAGTATGGTGGGCTGGATGAAATATGGTTTCTGGTATCTCCTCAAAATCCATTTAAGCAAAATGTGGAGTTACTCGACGATAAGATACGGCTGGAAATGGTAAAAGCTGCCGTTTCCGGCTATCCTCGTTTTTGTGCTTCCGACTTTGAATTCACCCTTCCCCGCCCTTCCTATACAGTTGATACACTGAACCGGCTGGCAGAAGCCTATCCGGACAGAGAGTTTACACTTATTATCGGAGCGGACAACTGGGCAGCATTCGACCGGTGGAAGTCACCCGAAGAGATTATCCGCAAACATAGTATCATTGTATATCCACGTCCAGGCTACGATATACAGACAGGGGCACTTCCACCTCATGTAAAAGTTGTGGATACTCCCCAGCTGGAGATCAGTTCAACTTTTATCCGGCAAGCAATCAGCGAAGGTAGAGATATACGATATTTCCTGCATCCGGAAGTTTATCGCATCATTGCAGAAAAAAAACTTTATAACCAACAATAGACATGAAATCATACAAATTTCACATCCTTTCTCTTACAACTCTTCTGCTGCTGGGAGCAACAACCCATGCAGAAGCTAAAATCTTTGAGAGGAAGAAAAAGAAAGCACAAACAGAAGTTAAAGCAACTCCTGCCAAGCAAAACATAAATGGACTAAAGCCTTACGCGCAAGTCATTACACCAAAAGCCAAAAGTTCATTCGGTTTTCTGACAGTACACAAAGTTGACAATAATTACTTCTTTGAGATACCAGATTCTATGCTGAATCGTGATATCCTGATTGTAAACCGAATCAGCAAGGCTCCTACTTCTCGCCAGAAATCTCGCGTAGGTTATCCGGGAGATATTCTGGGAAGCAAAGTTATCCGTTTCGAGAACAAAGACAACAAGCGCATCCTTGTACGTGAATATTCTTATCGTGAACGCTCGGAAAACAAGGACGGAATGTTCCAGTCTGTACGCAATTCAAATACACAGCCTATCGTAGCCAACTTCGGAATCGAAACAATAAAGAAAGATTCACTTACCAGAAATTATGTAATCAATGTAAGTGTTTTCCTGCAAAAAGAAAATCCTTTATTCTCTTTCGATGCTGACAGCAAGGAATATATCGGATTATTGAACATGGTAAGTGAAGGAACCTACATCGATACTCTGAAAGCATTTCCAAAGAATATTGAGATTTCTACTACGGTCACTTACCAAAGTAAAAAAGGTATGAGCAATGTAGGATTTCTGGAAACCGGAAGTCCGCGTATACCACTGACTTACGAACTGAACAGTTCAATGGTTCTGCTTCCCGAAGTACCGATGAAAGCCAGACTGTTCGATCCGCGTGTAGGCTACTTCACCGTTGGTTATACCGATTTCGACAGCAACCCACAAGGTATCGAATACAAAAAACTTATTACGCGATGGCGTCTGGAGCCTAAGGACGAAGCAGCCTATCTGCGTGGAGAGCTTGTAGAACCTAAAAAGCCAATTATCATTTACATCGATCCGGCAACTCCCAAGAAATGGGTTCCGTATCTGATACAAGGAGTAAACGACTGGCAGGTTGCCTTCGAAAAGGCTGGATTCAAGAATGCCATTTATGCACTGGAAGCTCCTACTGATGATCCTTCATGGAGTCTGGAAGATGCACGTCACTCAGCCATTGTCTACAAACCTTCAGATATCCCTAATGCAAGTGGTCCGCACATCAACGACCCTCGTACAGGAGAAATTCTGGAAACTCATATCAACTGGTATCATAACGTCATGAGCCTATTACGCGACTGGTATATGATTCAGGCAGGTACAATCGATGAAGCAGCACGCAAAATGCAACTCGACGATGAACTGATGGGACAACTTATCCGGTTTGTATCTTCGCATGAAGTAGGACATACATTAGGACTCCGACACAACTTCGGATCTTCACACACCGTGCCAGTTGAAAAACTACGTGACAAAGCATGGGTAGAAGTCAATGGTCACACACCATCCATCATGGATTACGCCCGCTTTAACTATGTAGCACAACCTGAAGACGGTATTACACGTGCCGGAATCTTCCCTCGCATCGGTATATACGACAAATGGTCGATAGAATGGGGCTACCGATGGCTGCCACAATTCCAGACACCGGAAGATGAAGTTGCATTTTCTAACCAGTCTATTATCGAAAAGCTGAAAACAGACGTGCGTTACACCTTCGGTACGGAATCTGATCCTAATGATCCACGCAATCAGAGTGAAGACCTCGGTGACGACTCTATGCTGGCCAGCCTATATGGAATCAAAAATCTGAAGCGAATCGTACCTCAAATTCTAACATGGTCGTACGAACCTAACAAATCATATGCGGGAGCTGGAGAAATATATAGCGGAGTAGTTTCTCAATTCAACCGTTATTTAGGCCACGTAACTAAAAACGTAGCAGGAATTTACAGCAATTCTATCACTGTAGAACAGACAGATGAAATAGCACGTGAATTTGTTCCTGCCAATATCCAAAAACGGGCTATTGCTTTTCTGAATGAACAATTGTTCACAACTCCTGAATGGCTTATTGATCGTCAGTTGATGGAAAAAGCTAAAATACTCCCAGTGAACGTAATCTGTTCACTTCAGTCGGGTGTCCTGGCACGACTCATCAACAAGAACACACTCGACAAGATGAGTGAAAACGAAATTCTGAATGGCAAAAAAGCATATACATCTGCTCAGATGTTTAACGACCTGAAGAAAGTTATCTGGAGCAATCTGGGACAATCGGATATATACAAACGAAACATGCAGAAAGCATATGTAGAAAATCTGATCAATCTGCTGGATAAGAAAGGAAATGCTGATAAGAATGCATCAGGAAAGCGTCCGGCCTACTCAGAAGCTCCGGCTATCGCACATGGACAACTCACAGAATTGAAACGTCTGGCCACCAGTGCAGCCAGTATGACAAGCGGCACAGCCAAAGGTCATTATCAAAATTTAATCACACTGATTGATAATGCATTGAGCAACAAGTAAAGACATTCTTACAGTGTAATACTGAACACAATGTAGCTATCTAACAAGAACCATATTCTTCGCATACGTGAAATGTGAGAATATGGTTCTTATTTTTGTATTAAAAAGCCACTTATTTTACTTCCAGCACTATAATTGATTTAGCCGGAAGTTTGACTTGTAATCCATTTTTCTGGATTTTGGCTCCCTTGAAATCTTTAGGAACAACCACATCCGAATGTTCAAATGAATTATAGTCGTCAATACTTTCCGAAGTCAGAATACGTCCTGTAACCGATTTAATCGACATATCTCCCAAAGATAAAGTAATATCCTGAGATTCGGTCAAATCAACATTCGACAACGAGATATGAACAACGCCTTTCTTATTACGTGAAGCTGTCGCACTGACCATCGGGACAATCCGGTCGCCACGCACAATCTTACGCTCACACTGCAAATCGAGAGGTAAAAAAGTAGCCCCCTGATGTACATTATACATTTCGAACACATGATAAGTAGGAGTTAGTACCATTTTATCTTCCTTTGTCAGAATCATAGACTGGAGCACATTGGCAATCTGAGCTATATTGGTCATCTTGATCCGGTCTGTATATTTATGGAAAATATCCAATGTCAGCGAAGCAACAAAAGCATCGCGCAATGTATTTTGCTGAAACAGATGTCCGGATATAGTACCAGGCTCCTCATCCCACCAGGTTCCCCATTCATCGACAATCAATCCTACACGTTTCTGCGGATCATATTTATCCATAATAGCAATATGACGTTTTATCACATCCTCAATCTCACGACATTTTCCCAATGTCCAGTAATAATCATCTGTTGAAAAATCTGTTGCAGATCCCTTACTGCCCGACCATCCTGTTACAGTATAATAATGCAAGGAAAGTCCATCCATTTGTTGTGCAGCCCTCTGCATCAGTACCTCTGTCCAGCGATAATCGTAATCACTTGCTCCACTAGCGATTTTATATAAACGGTTGCCTCCGTAGTTACGGCAATAAGTCTGATAACGGCGATAGAGGTCGGAATAATATTCCGGATACATATTACCTCCACATCCCCAACTTTCATTTCCTACTCCGATATATTTTACTTTCCAAGGCTTCTCCCTCCCGTTTTCTTTGCGCAATTTCGCCATCGGGCTACCTTGTTCGGCAGTCATATATTCTACCCATTTAGCCAGTTCTTCTACAGTGCCACTACCCACATTGCCACTTATATAAGGTTCACAGCCCAATATCTCACAAAGATTCAAAAACTCGTGCGTACCGAAACTATTATCCTCTACCGTTCCACCCCAATTGTTATTCACCATCTTCGGTCTATTCTCACGCGGTCCGATACCGTCCATCCAATGATATTCGTCGGCAAAGCAACCACCCGGCCAGCGCAACACGGGGACCTTCAACTTTTTCAAGGCTTCAAGTACATCTGTGCGATATCCTTTCACATTGGGAATGGAAGAATTTTCTCCTACCCATAAGCCACCATAGATACAAGTTCCCAAATGTTCGGCAAACTGTCCGTAAATTTCTTTGTTGATAACCTGTTTTCCCTGATCCGGATGAACAGTAACTGTCGCTTTCTGTTGTGCAAAAACTGGTAATGCTGCACAAAATGCCAACCCTAAAATAGTGTTTTTCATATGTCCTTAGTTTTTATTTTAATTGTTGAATCTGGCAGAAAAACATTCTTCCACAGTCTGCTTTTCAACCTTTACCCAGCAGCAAAAATAAAAGAAAACCTTCCATTACAAAAGACAGTATGTTACCATTTAGTAGTCCATTTGTTACATTCAACTGTTTTTGTGGGTGAAGGATATAAAAAATCTTACCCAAGGTACGGTGAAAGCGTAAACTTGGGTAAGATTATGAAATTGATTTAATGAATTAATAAAAATTCTATTTCACTTCTTTAAACTCATCTATATCATTCAAAAAGTAATAAATATTAATATCCAGGATTTTGATCCGCACTAGACAAACCTTCATTTATTTCAATTGCAGCCTGCGGAATCGGACGATACAACTTTTCACCAATCGGATCTGAGCCTAAATTACCAGTAAGATAATCATAATTGTATTTATAATACATATGTTTCAGCATTTTTGTACGACGTAATTCCGGCCAGCGTCCACAATACTGTCCTGCCAATTCCTTACCTGATTCTTTCAAATATACCTCAAGTGCGTCTGTTTGACTTGAAGGTAAAGAAATACTCAGAGGAGCACCACCATTCTTATTATTTCCAGGACGAGCTAGTACATCATTTATCATTTGTTCAGCTCCAGAATAATCTTCAAGTCCGATACATGCTTCCGCATACAACAGCATGGTTTCAGACAAGCTAGCCAAGACGATATCACGATAGCTTTGGTTCGGATCAAATGTTTCCAAGTGATCCATATCAAACTTCTTAATACCAGGTTGACAAAAGTCATTATTATATCCGCTTCTCCAATATTCTTCATTAACCATGCGATCAGATGAATTTTCAATAAAAGGATATACTCTCATCATATTTTTACCTTTATCATCTGTCAAAGGTATCGGTGTTGCATTTGCATATTCAGGACACCATTTCTTGATAAATTCAATGGTTCCCGGCAACAACTGTCCGTTCTCATCCTGCATAGTTACATTCGCAAATGCATTATCAACTGTTTCAGACTTTCCAACAATAGCAACATAATCATCAAACATTTCCTGTGATCTGTCCCACGCACGTGGATAAAGTGCTGTAATCTTATTTACACCAGGAACATTAGATCCATTGTAGTAGTCATAATATTTCTCCCAAATATTCAGCATAAAAGTAGCTTCATAACGTGCATCATCCTTACTGAACCAAGAATGCAAGGACCACGACGGCATAAATGTACTGCTCACATATTTATGATTATACTCAGAACCACCTAAATATGGACCAAACAAGGCCTCCTGATTATTGCCCTGATCAGGTCCTGTAATAGAGTTTTTATCATACTGAATAGCAAATATGAATTCCTCATTATTCTCATTGTTTGGACTCCAAAGTTCCTCCATCGTATAACGTAAGGCACCTCGTCTACTAATTAATCCCTGTGCATATCCTTTTGCTGTTTCAAAATCTTGCTTGTTGCCCAGGTCCCATCCACGAGTAAGATAAACTTTTGCCAGATAATGTTCTACAATATCCTTGCAGATTTGTCCATAAGAAGTTTTGCCTTCATCAGAAGTTGGAGGTGTTTGAGGAAGATTCGATTGTTCGGCAGCTTCCAGCTTTCCAAGAATATACGTATAAGTATCTTCCAATGAAGCACGAGGCATATTCAAACGTACTCCTTGTGTATATTCATCACTAATAACAACTCCTCCAAACTCTTCCAAAAGAATGAAATGCAGAAATCCTTTCATAAAATTATACTCACCTTGGTATTGCTGCTTTTTCTCATCACTGATATTGGCATTCTGTAAATAATATTCTGCTGCATTTACTGCCTGCAATGACGTATAGCAATTGGTATAAAAAGTTTCTACATCACCATTGGTATCATATAATGTACGATAATCAAAAAGTCCATCAGCAGTTACATTTCTCGTCATTTGATACAAGTCTGTTCCGGCAAGCATCACTTTAGGACCATCATTATATATAGAACGCAAGCTATTGTAGGCATTGATACGCAATGTTTCGTATCCAGCTTCAGTAACATATAATTCATCATTAGTTATTCCTGCTCTGTCATCCTCTTCCAAAAAGGATTCACAACTGCTAAGTGTCAAAGCAGATAAAAATATAATGGCTAGTTTCTTCATAATACAATCTGTTTAAAATTTCAAGTTAATACCAAATTGATAAGTCACAGATGACGGACCGTTACCGTTTTGCAAAGTAGTTGTTGCATATTCTGGATCCCAACCAACATAATCGGTAAAAGTAAACGGATTCAACACATTGAAATAAAGTCGCAAATGTGATAAACCAATTTTGCTAATTAACTTTTTATCGAATGTATATCCTAATGTTATATTTCTAACTTTCCAGAATGAAGCATCCTGATAAGACCCATTACTTCCATAGAAATTACCAGCCATACTAGCTATCGGATATTTAGCATTTGGATTTTCAGTTGAAGTCTTCCATGTTACCCATGGCTGCCCGTTTTCATCAATACGGAAATTATTCCAGTCTGCACGGTCCACACCACCAGGAACATAATAATCAGCATTAACTTTTGGACGTCCACGCTGTGTATTTGCACCAACACCAAATTCCTGCAAGAAGCGATCATTTACAAAAACTCCCTGACGTGTATAAATATTAAATGATAAATCAAAGTTCTTATATGTTAATGTAGAAGTAATACTTCCTGTCCAGTCCGGATCGTTATGTCCAAGAATAACACGGTCTTCAGTTGACATCTTACCATCCTTATTAGTATCAATGGCTTTAGCATAGCCAGGCTGATTAGCTCCCATTGCTTCACGCTCAGCAGGAGTCATTGCCGCCCATTCATCATAACCATATACTCCGTCTACTAAATAGTCATAAACCACATTGATAGGCTGGCCGATAAAACGTGCCTCACTTACTACATCTTCCTTTTTACCATACAGACTGCGGATAGCATTTTTGTTATATGCAAATGTAAAACCGGTAGTCCAGCTCCAATCTTCAGTCTGTATATTTACTGTATTCAGGCTGACTTCCACGCCTCGGTTATTTACAGAACCGATATTATCTGTCATGCTAGCTACACCTGATTCAATAGTCAACGTACGTTCCATCAACAGGTCATTAGATAACTTATCATAGAAATCAATACTACCGTTAATACGGTTATTAAAGAACCCAAAATCAATACCTGCATTCCATTCACGAGTTTTTTCCCATGTCAGACTTCTGTTGACAGGTGTACCCAATCCAAATCCTGATACAACCTGACCGCCAAAATCATAATAAACGTTACTGCTAGTATTAGGTTTGAAAAGAGTACCATAAGCTCCAACACCATTATTATTACCAGAATAACCGAAGCTTAAACGGAGTTTCAGGTTACTTAACCAGTCATATTTCTTCAAGAAACCTTCTTCAGACATACGCCATGCTACAGCCAGTGAAGGGAAAGCAGCCCATTTATCAGCTAATTTTGAACTACCATCATAACGAACAGTTCCAGTTATCAGATATTTACCGGCAAAATCATAATTGGCACGGGCTGCAAAAGAAACCATACTGGTCTGTGTATAATTACTTCCACTATTACCCAAGTTAATAGTACCGTTAAACATATTATACCATTCAGAGTTATATGGGAATCCTTGTGACTCAACATTCAAATATTCATATTGAGTTTTATATACGGAATTGATCAATGTAACAGTCAAATTATGTTTTTCATTGAAACGTTTGTTGAAATTAATCACATTATCCCAAGTCCATTCAAAAGTTTCCTCATTCTCATTGCCTGCCTGATCCTGCGAACGGTTAGAGTTCTGAGCATAATAATAACCATTACGTGTACGATTAAATAAAGGAGAAAATGTTGTCTTCAAGCTCAGTCCCTCAATTGGAGTCAATTCAAAATATAAACTACCTAAAATATCAAAACGACGTGTTTGCTGATTTCCTGAATTCAATTCAATCAAAGGATTGGCAGAACTTGTAAAATTACCATCACCATCAATACTTGTTTTAATTCCAGGCTGCTCAATCAAATTACCATTTTCATCATAAGCCTTGAGAACAGAGGGCATACGCAGAATATCTCGGTATCCATATTGAGATCCACTGTTAATAACTTGATGGGACATTGTAAAATTGGCACCTGTATTAAAATATTTATTGGCCTTGTGAGCTATAGAACCTTTGAAGATAAATTTATCCATATCTTCATTTACAAAGTTACCTTGCTCATTCTGATAGCCAAATCCCAAATTATAGGATATATCTGCTCCCATACCAGACACATTAATATAATGATTCTGTTGAGAACCGTTCTGAGTTCCTAAATCCAACCAATCTGTATAATCTTCATCATACAATGCTTGATTGACAGTTTTCGAATTCTGAGTGATACCATTTTTATTGGTATCAGTCAATGTATAACGGCTGTTAGTCGCATCCCATGTATAATAATTTGATGTACGGAAATCAATCCATTCACGTCCATCCATGAAATCAGGAATACGTGCAATTGCACGAACACCATAATATCCATCATAAGAAACAGACAACTTCGATTTTGAATTAGAAGCTCCCTTAGTCTGTACGATTACAACTCCATTTGAACCTCGAGAACCATAAATAGCTGTAGAAGATGCATCTTTCAAGACATCTATTTTCTCTATATCAGAAGGGTTCAGGAAGTCAATATCACTTACAACAATTCCATCCACCACATACAAAGGATTACCACTGTTCAATGAATTTTGTCCACGCACCTGAATACTGAAACTAGCACCCGGACGTGTAGAATTAGTTGTAATATCGACACCAGGAGAAGCTCCCTGCAATGCTCCCATAACAGAAGACGTTCCGATAGAAGCAATTCGTTCAGATGATACAGATGAAATAGATCCTGTCAAATCACCTTTTTTCATCGTTCCATAACCCACCACAACAACTTCTTCCAGCGTTTCGGTGTCTTCTTTCAATGTAACATTGATTGTCGTTTGAGAGCCGACTTTAATTTCCTGACTTGTATAGCCAATATAAGAAAATACAATAATGTCTTGGCTATTTACATTTGTCAGTGAGTAATTTCCGTCAAAATCAGTAATTACTCCATTTGTCGTGCCTTTAACCAAAACGTTCGCACCAATGATAGGTTCACCTGTGGCGTCTTTTACCACACCTTGAATTTGCTTACCTTGCGAGAAAGCAAATAAACAAATCATGCTTAAAAGAAAAGTTGAGCATAATTTCCTTAAAAAAGCAGTTTGGTTCATACGTGTTTTTGTTTTAGATTTAAAATAAAAAAGTTTTCTTTTTATTCAATTTAAAATATAAAAATACAAATTCTCTACATTTTTCTCAATTCATACGTGTTTTTTTAGTTTAGATAATAAATAAAGTTAAGTGTTCTCATTTAATCATAACACTCCAAAATTAGAATTTTTTAATGAATTGCCATGGAGAGAAAATGTTTTTTTGATGGTAAAAATTGGTTTTTAACAGTTCGTCAATATTTATGCAGAACAATCAAAACGACTTCACTCGGTGTAAACAAACGGATATCCTTGCGGGAAGTACCTATTCCATTTGTTATAATAACCGGTATACCAGCAGAATTATATTTTATCCCACTCAAAAAGCGAAATCCATATTTTGAGAAATGAGCTGGAGTATATCGTCCGAAAAAGCTGACCTGTCCACCATGAGTATGTCCAGCCAAAGCCAGATCCGTATTGCTGACATCCACATCTTCTACATAATCGGGCGTATGAGTCAGCATGATGACATAATCTTCTGCCTGAAGCGACAGTGTAGGTGAAATACCGTTTTTTGTCAAATCGAACGGATTGCGGATTCCACAAAGCAAAATATACTGGTTTCCTTTCCATAACGTATCTACCTGATGTTCGAGCAACCGGATACCGGTTCGTTCCATTTCCTGTCTGACTATCTCATAATTGGCATTGTTCTCATGATTGCCCATTACTCCATAAGTACCATAAGGTACACAAACCTGATAAAGCACGTCAAAAAGCTCCGACAAGTTTCCACCATTCCGTCCCCGATAATCTCCTCCCAATAATAACAGGTCAGCGTCAGCTGCTTGCAGGGCTTTCAGTAAACCAGGAAGTCTTTTCTTTCCGAAACGACTTTCATAATGAAAATCGGATGCAAACGCAATACGAAATCCATCAAACGAATCGGGCAGTTGTTCGCTATATATATCATATTTTTTTATACGCCCTATCCCATGATATTTCGATAGAGAAGCTGTGGCACACGACGAGAATAAAACAGCTGATACAAGAAAGGAAAACCAAACTAATTTTTTCATGGCTATATTACTGGAATTTTCAAACGAAAATAACACTTTTCCATTGCCCAAGCAAAGTCTCAACAGAATTTCATAACTTTGTACTGTTAAAAACAAATCAGATTTATGGTAAAACAAAACTCTACAAAAGCCTGGTTACTTGCCAGCCGTCCGAAGACTTTGACAGCAGCTTCTATTCCTGTCATGCTAGGCTGTGCACTTGCTTCCATGTACGGACACTTCCAATTAATTCCTGCCATACTATGTTTTCTCTTTGCTTTCCTGATGCAGGTAGATGCTAATTTTATAAATGATTTATACGATTACCTGAAAGGAAGCGACCGTGAAGACAGACTCGGTCCGGAACGTGCCTGTGCCCAAGGCTGGATTTCTCCTTCCGGAATGAAAAAAGGGATTTTTGTAACTACTGCACTAGCTGCAGTAACAGGGCTTTTCCTGCTTGGATATGGTGGTTGGGAAATGATTCCAGTAGGTATTGCTTGTATTATTTTTGCTTTCCTATATACTACCGGACCTTATCCGCTTGCCTATCATGGCTGGGGCGATATACTGGTTCTAGTATTCTTCGGATTTGTACCTGTAGGATGTACTTTCTATGTCATGGCACATGACTGGAATACCTCGGTAACAATGGCCTCACTCGCCTGTGGATTCGTTATCGACACATTACTTATGGTAAATAACTTCCGCGACAGAGAACAGGATGCCATAAGCGGAAAGAAAACCATCGTCGTACGGTTAGGTGCACGTGCCGGCCTTATTCTATATTTTCTACTGGGACTGGCTGCATGCTGGAGCTGTTTCTATTTTGTCACCGAAGGCAGACTGTGGGCTGCTATCTTACCTCAGATTTATCTTTTATTTCATATTCTCACCACAATGAAAATGGCACGAATTAACAGGGGAAAAGAACTGAACGCCATTTTGGGAGAAACATCACGAAACATGCTGTTATTCGGGATATTACTCACCGCAGGATTATTGATTCCAGCTTGACACAACTGTTAATTTGTTATTTCCATGAACAGCAGAGTAAAAGAACTTGATTTTCTAAAGTGTATATTCATCATCCTGATGATTATTTTCCATCTGGTATACATCGGCGACTCGTATCCGTATGCCAAGCAAGTAGTCTATACCTTCCACATGTCGGCTTTTCTTGTCATTTCCGGATATCTGAATAATGTAAACAAGAAAATCAAAGCTTTCGGACGGAGTCTGCTTTGGATATTCATTCCTTATGTTTGTATGGAAACCGGATACGTCATCATGTCGGCCATTCTCCCCGTAAGGGAAAAGATTACCGAATTGTCAGCCGGACTTTTATTGCATAAAGCCATCATTGCTCCCATGGGACCTTATTGGTATCTCCATACCCTGATGCTCTGTAATGCCAGCTATTACCTGATGTACAGGATGACAAATAAATGGAAAGGAATTACTCGCTTCATCCTTTTAGGAATATTATTATATGGACTTTCTGAGTTGAAGTTATTGACATTTGCCAATGCCATTTATTTTCTGGCAGGAGTAGCTATCCGACAAAGCGAAAGCAATATCATCCGTATTTTCCAACCCAGCCTCTTGGCCTTGTTCCCACTGATTATACTCTGTTACTTCCCCGAAAATCTGAATCGAGGAACACTGGCAGGAGTAACTATTACATATCTGGTAATCAGCTTGCTGCTAGCAACCTACACTTATCTAACGGAACAAATAAAAAGGATTCTTCTTTATATTGGCAGTAATACACTGGTTATTCTGCTCTTTTCACCTGTGTTTACTATTTTGTCAAAACTCTACCTGCCGCTCTTTGCTTTCGATGCGACAGGCATTTGTTTTACGATAGTTTCGGTAGTTTTTGTTATCTGCGGATGTTTCGGCGTAACTTACATATTCGACCGATTACATATCTCGCCCTACTTTTTAGGAAAGAAGCAAATGCTTCCTCCCTATTCTTCTGCCGACTAGTCACGCTCGATCAGTACGGTAGCATATGCCGAGATACCTTCTTCACGACCGGTAAATCCTAACTTTTCGGTTGTAGTAGCCTTTATGGATACGTCTTCCGGTTCAATGTTCATGACATGAGCCAGCACTTCCTGCATTTCTGGAATATGTGCTTTCAGCTTCGGACGTTCGGCACAGACTGTTGCATCAATATTGCCAACTCGATAACCTTTTGTTGCTATCAAATCTATAGTTTTTGCCAGCAGAATCTTGCTGTCGATATTCTTAAACTCACCTGCATTGTCAGGAAAATGATAACCGATATCACGCATATTTGCCGCTCCCAGCAATGCATCGCAAATGGCGTGAATCAGCACATCAGCATCAGAATGTCCCAACAATCCTAATTCGTGCTCCAGCTTGATACCTCCCAGCCAAAGCTCACGTCCTTCAACTAAACGATGGACGTCGAAACCAAATCCTACACGTATTTTCATCGCACGTAAAAATCAAGAACTTTTTCGTTTTCCAAATAGCCTTCCAAGTGATTGTCTATCTGTACCGGACCCACTCCTACCGGTGTTCCAGTAAACAGCATATCTCCAATTTTCAATGTACAGAACTGACTGACGTATGCAATAATCTGATCTACTTTAAAAAGCATGTCCTGCGTATTCCCCTGCTGTACAGTCTTACCATCAATATCCAAATGGAAATTGATATGCTGTATATCGGCAAACTTCTCTACCGGTACCCAATCTCCTATAGCAGCCGAATTATCAAATCCCTTACATAGTTCCCACGGCTTACCTTCGGCACGGAACTTACGTTGCAAATCACGTGCAGTAAAGTCAATACCCACCGTTACAGCATCATAATAGCGATGTGCAAAACGCTCGGATATATTCTTTCCCAAACGGTTTATACGTACTACCAGTTCGGTTTCATAATCTACCTGCTGGCAGAAATCAGGAATAAAAAACGGCTTGCTGTCCTTCAGCAAGGCAGAGTCCGGTTTCATAAAGATAACCGGTTCTTGTGGCAATGGCTCGTCTGCATGCAATTCCTTACAATGCAACG
>OGYK01001157.1_pt1 | contig 20133 bp, 27 predicted proteins | sample 1576501 | NCBI WGS metagenome assembly OGYK01 (sample SAMEA3541530, study PRJEB24748) | human gut metagenome | biome: human gut; feature: human-associated habitat; material: faeces | place: China | collected 2012
GGGAGTTGGTTCTACAAAGAACGGTCGTGATTCCGAATCTAAAAGATTAGGAGCAAAAAGAGCAGACGGACAGTTTGTAAAAGCTGGAAACATTTTATACAGACAGCGTGGAACAAAGATTCATCCGGGCGTTAATGTAGGTATCGGTGGAGATGATACATTATTTGCTTTAACAGATGGTATCTTAAGATTCGAAAGAAAAGGAAGAGATAAGAAACAGGCTTCCGTTTATCCAGTAGCTGAATAAGATGTACTGTGGACCCGACTATGAACACCCATCACAGATGGCACATCCATCGCAGATGGATGTGATAGCCGGGTTCTATTTGTATTAAGAATGTGACAGGTAATTCACATGTATTCAAAGTCAGGTTGAACCCTGCTTTATGTACGTGTTTTTGTTAAATTTGAGGTAGAAAAATATGTTTGCAGACAGAGCAACAATTATTATAAAATCAGGAAAAGGCGGGGATGGTCATGTCAGTTTCCGCAGGGAAAAATATGTGCCGGACGGCGGTCCGGATGGCGGAGACGGCGGCCGCGGCGGTGATATCGTATTCGTGGTCGATGACGGTTTAAATACACTTACCGACTATCGTCACAGAAGAAAGTTTGCCGCACAGCCGGGAGAAGAAGGCGGAAAACGCAACTGTCATGGAAAGAACGGCGAGGATCTGATCTTAAAAGTTCCGGCAGGAACTGTGATCAAAGATGCAGAGTCCGGAAAAGTAATTGCTGATATGTCCGGTGACAACCGCAGACAGGTGATCTTAAAAGGCGGCCGCGGCGGTCTTGGAAACCAGCATTTTGCAACATCTACCATGCAGGCGCCGAAATATGCACAGCCGGGTGGAGATGCCATTGAACTGGAAGTAAAATTGGAATTAAAGGTGATCGCGGACGTCGGTCTGGTCGGTTTTCCGAATGTTGGAAAGTCAACGTTATTGTCAAGGGTAACCAATGCACAGCCAAAGATCGCCAATTACCATTTTACAACCTTACAGCCAAACCTTGGTGTCGTAGACTTAGATGGTGCGAAGGGATTTGTCATTGCCGACATTCCGGGACTCATTGAGGGGGCATCTGAAGGTGTCGGACTCGGACTTGAGTTTTTGCGTCATATTGAGCGTACAAAAGTCATGATCCATGTGGTCGATGCAGCCGGAACCGAAGGACGTGATCCAATCGCAGATATCCGTGCTATCATGAAGGAATTAGAGGCATATGATCCGAAACTTTTAGAAAAGCCGCAGGTGATTGCAGCAAACAAGATGGATGCGGTGTACGGTGATGAGAATGAGATCGTCCAGTCTTTAAGACAGGAGTTCGAAAAAGACGGAATCCGTGTATTCCCGATTTCTGCAGTCAGCGGAAAGGGATTAAAAGAGTTGCTGTATCATGTTCAGGAGCTGCTCGATCACTGCGACAGCGAGCCGGTGATCTATGAGCCTGAATTTGATCCGGCACTGCGATTCTTTAAGGATGAGCCTTATACGATTTCACAGGCGGCAGATGGAGCATTTGAGATTGAGGGACCAAAGATCGAAAAAATGCTTGGTTATACCAATATCGATTCTGAAAAAGGATTTTTATTCTTCCAGAAGTTTATGAAGGAACAGGGTATTTTAAAAGAATTAGAAGCCCAGGGAATCGAAGATGGCGATACTGTGCGTATGTATGGATTTGAATTTGATTATTATAAATAATAAGAAACTGATGTGATATTAATGGCACTGGGAAACGGTGCGGAAATGAGGAATGTTATGGCATTAACAAGTAAACAGCGTGCATACCTTGGCGGATGTGCAAGCACGATGGATCCGATCTTTCATATTGGAAAAGCAAGCCTTACACCGGAGATCATTACAGCGTTAGACGAAGCATTAGAAAAGAGAGAGCTGATCAAGGTGGCTGTATTAAAAAACTGTATTGATGATCCGAGAGAGATTGCTGCAGTGACTGCAGAGCGGACACGTTCTGAGGTTGTGAAGGTAATTGGAAAGAAGATCGTTTTATTCCGTCAGGCGAAGAAAAATACCAAGTACGAACTGCCGGGCTGATATGGAAGATGCAGAGTGCAGGATCGGACAAAAGCATTTAAAGAGGGTAGGCATTTTAGGCGGTTCTTTTGATCCGATTCATAAGGGACATTTAAATATTGCGCAGAGTGCGTATGAAGAATTTGCATTGGATGAAGTATGGTTTATTCCCGCCGGACATTCTCCGAATAAAGACGAGAAAAAAATGACAGCGGCAGATATCCGGGCGGAAATGACAGCTCTGGCTATCTATGATATTCCATATTTTAAACTTTCACGAATGGAAATCGATGCAGAGGGGACAAGTTATACTTATCTGACACTCACAAAATTAAAAGAGGCTTGTCCGGATACTGATTTTTTCTTTATTATGGGGGCTGACTCCCTTGATTATTTAGAAAAATGGTATCATCCTGAAATTATCTGTGAGAAGGCAGTTATTTTGGCTGCAGTACGTGATGATATGGATTTGTCGGAGGTTGAGAAAAAGATTTCTGCCTTAAAACAGCTATTTCCTGCTGAAATCTATCCAATCGAGGGTGGAAAAACAGATATTTCATCCAGTGAGATCCGTGAGGCTTTAAGACGCGGAAAAACAGATATTTCGCTGATTCCGCCTAAAGTACTGGCATATATTCAGGAACATCATTTGTATGGGGAGGATTAGATGATAAGACATGCAATTATGTCTGCGCAAATCTGACGGCAGCGTATCTTCGCAATAAGCTGGTCTGAAATGGAGATTATCATGGAATTAAATGAAATTCGAAAAAAGTTAAAAAAAGAACTGGATAAGGGTCGTTATGAGCACACGAAAGGTGTTATGTACACTGCGGGCTGTCTTGCCATGGCACATGAGTATTCCATGGAAAAGGCAATGCTTGCAGGATTACTTCATGACTGTGCAAAGTGTATCCCAAATGATCAGAAAATAGAAATGTGTGAAAAAAATCACATTCTGATCAATCCGGTAGAGTATAAAAGTCCGTATCTGCTGCATGCAAAATTAGGGGCATTTTTGGCGGAAACGGTATATGAAGTATCGGATCCACAGATTTTACATGCAATCAAAGTGCATACGACCGGTGAACCGGATATGAGCCTCTTAGACAAAATCATTTATATTGCGGATTATATTGAGCCTGGGCGGGATAAGGCAGAAAACCTTCCCTATATAAGGAAGATCGCTTTTGAAGATCTGGATGTCTGTATGGCGGAAATCCTGCATGATACGCTGGCTTATCTATCCAGCCGTGGTGGAAGTATCGATGCAACAACAAAGATGACCTATGATTTTTACCGTCAATACAGGAAAAAACATGATTGATGTTTCAAGTTTAAACATGCCTTTCTGGTGTGGTGTATGAAGCCATTGCCGGGAAAATAAACAAAAATAATAGGAGAGTGTAGATTTATGACTTCAGCAGAATATTGTAAAATAGCAGTGAAGGCACTGGAAGACAAGAAGGCAGAGGATGTGAAAGTAATTGATATCCGTGAAATTTCACCGATCGCAGATTTTTTTATCATTGCAGATGGAATGAACCAGAATCAGATTCAGGCAATGCGTGATGCGGTAGATGAAGCTTTATATAAGGCAGATCTTAAAGTACGGCAGGTGGAAGGCAATCAGTCTTCTACATGGATTCTGATGGACTATAATGATATCATTATCCATATTTTCTCGAAAGAGGACAGACTTTTTTATGATCTTGAGCGTATCTGGAAAGATGGGAAAGAGATCAGTGTGGATGAACTGTAAAAAATAGTGATATGTTTTGTAAATAGTTTTATGAACATAAACGGAAAAGGCAGCTGATTGTTAACATGAAAATCAGCTGCCTTTTCCTTAATTTAAAAATCGCATAATACCGAATACTTTACCAAGAATCGAACATTCATTCACAATGATCGGATCCATGGTATCATTTTCCGGCTGCAGGCGAAAGTGACCGTATTCTTTGTAAAAAGTTTTTACGGTTGCGGAATCATCTACAAGCGCAACGACAATATCTCCATTCTGTGCATCTGATTGTTTCTGTACAAGAATCTTATCACCGTTAAATATTCCGGCATTAATCATACTGTCCCCTTTTACCTTTAACATAAACGTTTCTGCATTTGGCATAAACTCAGTAGGAATCGGAAAGTAATTTTCGATATTCTCAACGGCAAGCAGCGGCTGACCGGCAGCTACCTGACCAATGATAGGGACATTTACGACTTCACGTCTTGTTAAGTTGAAATTGTCATCAATGATCTCGATGGCACGTGGTTTTGTAGGATCTCTTCGGATATAACCATTCTTTTCAAGAGTCTCAAGGTGTGAATGAACAGAAGAAGTTGACTTTAAATGAACTGCTTCGCAGATCTCACGAACTGCAGGCGGATAACCTTTGTTTAAAATTTCCTGTTTGATATATTCTAAAATTTCTCGCTGCTTACTGCTGATTTTGCCATATGCCATAAAGTGCCTCCTATTATACGATAAAATGTATTTTATCAATCTTGTAAAGGGATGATTCTGCCCCGTATTTATTTTATCATAAAACAAATGAAAATGCAAACGTATATTCCGAAAATTTGTTCGATTTTTCACTTGACAAACAAATGTTCGTGCATTATGATACAGATATACAAACAGCTGTTCGTAACAAATGTTCGCATGTGATGGAGGGTGTTTATGAGAAGCAGAAGAAAAAGCGGGAAAAAGCAGAAATCAGTTTTTTTGATCGCATTATCAATGGTACTATTTATAATAATGTGTTCCGCATGTTTTGGTACGATCCGGGCACAGGCGGCTGATGAAACCAGTGCCTATAAATATTATACCAGCATACAGATTACCCCGGGACAGACGTTAAATGACATTGCAGGGATTTATATGACCGATGATTATAAAGATACCTCAGCTTATATAGAAGAGGTATGTATGATCAATCATATCTTTCCGGATGATATTCATGAGGGCGAATATCTGACAGTGCCATATTATTCAGCAGAATATTTAAAATAGGTGCCCAAATAGCAGCGCAAAACAGCAACAAAACAGCAACAAAACAGTAGGAACAAAACAGTAGTCTGTGGGGATGTTGTATTTTTCTTCAAAATAAGCTATAATAATTATATTCGGCATAAAAATATCCCGATGGAAGTGGTGATATTCAGGGTATATGCCAGGTACGGAGGATAGCGTTGAAGATATGTTAAAGTTTATTTATGTAATTCTTATGAACCTTTTCAGAGCACCATATATGATTCCAAAGATGCATAAGGAAGCGGATCATCCTGAAAAATATTCAGAAGAAGAGCGATATGAGCTTGCGCGCCATGTGATTCGCCTTATGAAAACGACTGGTGGAATTAAGACGAAAGCATATGGTCTGGAAAATCTCCCGTCAGAGGGCGGCTATATGATGTATCCAAACCATCAGGGAAAGTATGACGCACTTGGTATTATTTATACCCATAAAAAACCGTGCTCTATCGTCATGGATCGTGCAAAATCCAATACGATCCTCGTTCGGGAATTTATCGATCTGCTGCAGGGAAAACGTCTGGATAAGAAGGATGTAAGGCAGGCGCTTACAATCATTAATGAAGTTTCAGAAGACGTTAAAAAGGGGAAACGTTATATCCTTTTTCCGGAAGGCGGGTACGATTTCAATAATCGTAATAACGTATGCAATTTCAAGGCTGGTAGTTTTAAAATTGCTTTAAAGACAAAGGCACCGATTATACCGGTTGCCCTGATCGATTCCTATAAGGTTTTTAACAGTTTTAATCTGGGACCTGTGACAACACAGGTACACTATCTGAAACCTATTTTATTTGATGAATATGGTTCATTGAAAACACATGAGATTGCAGAACTGGTACAGCGCAGGATTCAGGAAAAAATTGACAGTATATTGTTACCGGAGACATAATATATGAAACAATAGAATGCATCTTCTATGAACATTCTATTGTTATGAATTAGAAAAAGTGTTATATGATATAAAATGTCATATAGCACTTTTTTAATAATACACAGAAATCAGATCTCACGTAATTTGACATATTTCGCAGCACTCCGGCGTCTTTCATCTTCAAGTGCAGCATAGTGCTTACGGGTAGTATTGACATCTTTATGTCCAAGAACATCGGCAACCAGATAGATATCGCCGGTTTCGCGGTAGAGGGATGTACCGTAGGTACTCCGAAGTTTATGCGGCGTAATATGTTTTAAGGTTGTTACAAGCTTGGAATATTTTTTTACCATATTTTCCACGGATCTGACACTTATGCGCTTGTTTTGAAGTGATAGGAAGAGCGCATTGATACTTCCGTCGGCTGCAGTGATTTTCTGGCGTTCCACCATATAATCCATGAGAGCTCTGCGGACTTCCTCTCCAAAATATACGACAACTTCTGCGCCACCTTTGCGGTGGATTTTAATGCCGTTATTTTTAAAGTCAACATCTTCCATATCGAGGCCGACACATTCAGAAACACGGATACCGGTTCCTAAAAGAAGTGTCATCATTGCCAGATCCCGGATTTTTGTCTTTTCATGATACTGTTGCTGTCTCGCAGTAAGATTCTCGCCAGATTCCACTTCGTCAAGGAGCTTTGCCACCTCATCGACATCCAGACGGATAATATTCTTTTCATGTATTTTAGGCATGTCTACTTTAACAGTTGGATCATCTTCAATCAAACCATTTTTGTAATAATAATGATAAAAGGAGCGCAGTGCAGAAAGTTTACGCTTCAAACCACCTTCATCATTGGTGTGTTCCGTTCCGTCTTTTTCGTAGTATTTTAAATAAGAAAGATATTCCTCAATATCCATTGGTGTAATTTCATTTAAAATAGAGATTGGAAAATCTGTAATATCCATTTTAGCACAGACCGGATTGGTAGCATGCAGGTAATCGAAGAAACACCCGATATCATATGCGTATGCAATTTTTGTCCTGGAAGAGCTTGTTGCTTCAATGCCAATAAAAAACTGTTTGCAAAAGGGTGGCAGTGTTTCTAATAGTTTTCTTAACTTTACTTCATTCTTTACGTTTATTGTTTCATAATATGCTTTTTCTTTCATTGTGATCTCCAGTTTGTGGGGGGATTTTAAAAAAGTAACATAAGGCTTAAATTGCATTATTGATACCGGACAGCCATCCTTGTATATTTCCGTTCTGGATTGCATGAAAAAGTTTCGTCTTAACCCCCGGATTGTCTATATTTAACTGCTGTATCAGTTTCTTTACATATTCGCGTTTGGTATTACCGTCCATCGGACATGGATTTTTTACAACCGGGAGCTGATACTTATTCCGGAATCCTTTTACTTCTGCCTCAGATACATAAATCAGAGGACGGATTATGGTAAGATCAGAATCTTCCATGTAGGTTTTTGGGGGAAATACATAAAAGCGTCCCTCAAAGATCATGGATAAAAATGCTGTTTCAATCACATCATCCATATGATGTGCATATGCCACTTTATTACATCCGAGTTCTTTTATCGCCTGATTCAAGGCACCTTTGCGCATTTTTGCACATAAGGAACAGGTGGGTTTTTCATTTCGTTCTTCAAAGAGAATCTTTGCTATTTCTGTATTTACGATATGGTATGGGACGTCAAGATCATGACAGAGTTTTGAAACAGCTGTAAGATCAAAATTTTCATAGCCAAGATCTACGGTCACAGCTACCAGATCGAATTTTTGGGGATAAAAGCGGCGCAGACCACTCAGTGCATATAAAAGTGTAAGAGAATCTTTGCCTCCGGAAATACCAATGGCGATCTTATCGCCGGACTCAATCAACTGATAATGATCAATTGCTTTTCGCGTGTAGCTGTATAATTGCTGTAATTTCATATGCAGGCCTCCTGAACTTTCTTTATTATACAATATTTTAAGGCAAAGGTATATTAATTTTTAATCCGGATGATGCAGGATAGAATTATTACTTTTTTTGTTTAATGTGGGAAAGTATATGCAAATTGTTAAAAATATGTTAAATTTATAGTAGGATTTATGGTTATGAAATTTGGTATAAAAAATGGATTTAAAATTATGAAAAAAGGAGTAGATATGGATCATGAAATTTATAGTACAACGCGTAAGTTCAGCCGCATGTCGCGTAGATGATGAGGTAACGGGCAGTATTCAAAAAGGTTTTATGGTACTGATTGGCATATCCGATTCTGATACGAAAGAGATTGCGGATAAAATGATAAAAAAACTGATCGGACTTCGTATTTTTGAAGATTCTGAAGGAAAGACAAATTTATCATTGCTTTTGGTTTCACAGTTTACCTTATATGCAGATTGCCGGAAGGGAAACAGGCCATCTTTTACAGATGCCGGTAAACCGGACATGGCAAAAGAACTTTATCACTATATTATTGAGAACTGCAAAAATCAGATTGCAGTTGTAGAACAGGGGGTTTTCGGAGCAGATATGAAAATATCCCTTGTGAATGACGGACCTTTTACGATCATTCTTGATTCTGATGAACTCATACGATGAAAATCGTAAGAATGGTTGATTTTTTTGAAAGGAAAAAGGAAAGGAGGAAGATGATTTTGGAATGCTATTTGGCATAACAGGATTTATGCTGGGTGGTATACGGTTTATTTTGATTGGAATTATTTTAGTATAATTTTTATATGGTATAAATGTCAGTGCGGGGAACGGGCTGATCCGCCCGGAAAGTTCTTTTACTTACAGGTTGTATGTGGAAACAATGTAAAATCAGAGGCTGTTAAGACCAACATTTTTATAAAGTCGAAAGCATCCAGATTCATTGGTACTGATACAAAAGTCAGCGAAAATTTCAAATTTGGAAATGGAGTTGGTTATACCGTACCGGGAGATGTTCCAGTCATTGGCGGAACAGCAAAGAAGAACCTCAGGAAACGGATGAAATGGCTTCTGAGAAAACAGTCGAAACGGAAGAAGCAGTAACTGAGAAAGTTGAAACCGAGACGGAAGAAATAGAAGAGATTCAGACGGAAGAAGCAGAAACTGAAACCGAAGAAACCGAAACCGGGGAAATTGAAACTGAGGAGATTGAAACCGAAGAAGTCGAAATAGAAGAAACTGAAATTGAAGAGACTGAAACGGAAGAATCAAAAGACAGACACAAGAAGTCTGTTAATCTGAACACGACAGAGCAGATTAAAGATCTTGCCGGAAGAATTGAACTTGCATTTGCAGTATTTGACACTACCAACAATACATTTACCAACCAGCAATTTATAAAACGTCCGATGGAATTTACCATATTGTATTCGGGTATTATGATCTCAATGATGCGGATGAGTTTATCCTTGCTTACCAGGAAACTGTTGAAGCAAATGACCTTGTATTGGAAAATGTGAGCGCCAGCGAACAAAATTATGCAAACGGCAGGCAGACAGCGACAATTTCCGTTGGAAATGAAGGGGTGAAAGATGCATCAGGATTTACTGTTGATGTATATGAGGATGATGACTGGATCGATACCGTGGATGTAATGAAAGTATTGCTTCAGGAGAAGAAAAAGAGATTGAAATTACATTTTCAAAATCCGTATCGAAAGAAGTGCAAACATACAGGTTTGTGATCAATCAAGATGAAGATCGCAATACAAAAAATAATGAACAGGAAATTAAACTCGGATATGCAGATGTTTCGCTAAAAACAACGGAATATTATCATGATAATATCATTGATGTGTATGCACAGATTTCTAATTTTATATTGTTAAAGTTACAACAGAAGATGAAGTTTGTACGGGAGATAACCAGTACTTATTGTTGTTACCGACATTAGAATCAGAAATAACAGGTGTTCAGATCTGTGATGGAAGAGCAAATCTGACTTATGATTATGACACAAATAAAAATAAGAGTTATCAGCTGACAGCAACAACTACACCGACCAGAGTAAAAGCAAATGTAAACTGGAGCAGTTCTAATAATGCGGTGGCGACAATAGATGCTTCCAGTGGCAATTTAACAATCAAAGGAACAGGAACAGCCATTATTACTACGAAAGCAGATGACTCAGCAAAGGCAACGGTGACAGTAACAGTAAAGTCCGTAGATAAAACGGCACCGAAAAATGTAAAGGTGAATTCTGTAAAAGTAGATAGTGTTACCTTAAGCTGGAATGCGCTTACTGCTGTTTCAAATAAAGGAAAATTTACAAAAGTTTCTACCGTTAAAAACGCGAAAAAAACAACTTTCCTTGATAAAAAAGTTTCTTCCAAAAAAATGTATTATTATAAAGTACGCGCATATAAAACTGTGAAAGGTAAAAAAGTATATGGCGCATATTCAGTAGTAAAAAAAGTAAAATGTAAATAATATAGATTTATTTGCAGGCTGTCATTCAGAAAAATCCCGTGTTAACCAGATATTTATCTTAACACGGGATTTTCGTATGGATGCATTGATGATAAAGTTTGTATAAATTTATATGTAGCAGAGTGTATTTTAGTTGTTTGATTGTCATTTCTTCTATTCGCAAAACACAAGTTTAACGAATAGTTGTATTCGGAAGCAAATAGTCTGTAGCTTATTAACTCAATATACGCTGTGTCGGCAACAAAACTAATCAATTTGCAATTATCATTTTTACAAAAAAATCCCCATTAAGGCTATACACCTTAACAGGGACTTTTTTCCGGGATATTTCTATTTTATTTCTGTGCATCCATAATTTCACGGAATTTTAAGATCATGTCGACACATCCGTCAATACCAAGCTTTCCGGCATCCAGTGTCAGATGATAGCTAGTAGAATCACCCCAGCGCTTGCTGGAATAATAATTATAATAGCTGGCGCGCTGTTTATCCTTTTTCTGGATCAGGTCTTTTGCCTTATTCTCTGTGATATTCAGGCGTTTGCTGACAGCTTTGACGCGGTTTTCCATATCTGAATGTATAAAAATATTGATGCAGTCCGGATAATCTGCCAATGCGTAATCTGCACATCTGCCAACAATGACACAGGATTCACGATCTGCAATCTTTTTGATCGTTTCAAATTGTGCAAGGAATACTTTATGGTTCAACGGCATATCAAGAAACGGTGAAGAATTGTAGCTTCCAACGGAGTATGTATCCATGACCAGTGAGTATAAAAAGCTGCTGGTTGGTTTTTCATCGTGATTTTCAAAAATCTCTTCGCAAAAGCCACTGTCTTTCGCTGCCTGCTGTAATAATTCTTTGTCGTATAATTTGATGCCAAGTCTGTTGGCAAGTGCCTCACCAACTGCTTTACCTCCGCTTCCAAATTCACGACCAATGGTATATATCTTATTTGACATAGGAATCCCCCACTTTCTTTTGCAGCAGAATATCTTACATATTACGAAATATTTGTGCAATACATGCAAAACGCCTCGTTTTCATATGATGATATCTGTTTCTTTTGTATAATTATACTACATTTTTTCAAAAATTAAAACAATTTTTCGGAATTTAATGTAAACTTTTTAGTATTTTCAAAAAATATTCTGGGAGTGGTGACGATATTTCCATATATTCATTAGTATGCGGATGAATAAAACCGATCGTCATGGCATGAAGTGTCTGCCCCTGCGTTTTAAACGGACTTTTTCCACTGGAATATACGGTATCGCCAAGTAACGGGTGACCGATACTTGCCATATGAACGCGGATCTGATGTGTTCTGCCCGTCTCTAATTTAAATTCCATATAGGTATAATTCGAAAAACGTTCCAGTACTTTATAATGTGTGATCGCCGGCTTTCCATTTTTCTCGTTGATCGCCATCTTTTTCCGGTTGGTCGGATGTCTGCCGATCGGAGCATTGATCGTTCCTTCATCGTCTTTTACAACGCCATATACAATACCGCGGTATCTGCGATTGACACTGTGCTCTTTGATCTGCTCTGCAATTTTAATATGGCTCTCATCATTTTTACATACAATGAGCGAACCGGTTGTGTCCATATCGATCCGGTGCACGATTCCTGGCCGTATTTCGCCATTAATGCCAGAAAGACTGTCTTTGCAGTGAAACATAATCGCATTAACTAAGGTGCCTGAATAATGCCCTGCTGATGGATGTACAACCATTCCTTTCGGTTTATTGACAACGAGAAGGTCATCGTCCTCATATAAAATATCAAGCGGGATATCTTCCGGGAGAATCGGTGTTTCCACGGCGTCTGGAATTTCCACACATACAAGGTCATCCATACGCAGACGGTAATTTGCTTTTGCTATAGAATCATTTACTTTTACATGGCCGTCCCTGATCAGTTTCTGAAAAAAAGAACGTGAAGGTGCATTTGAAGAGGTTTTTGACTGCTCAAAAATAACGCTTAGATATTTATCTAAGCGTTCTCCCTCATATTCTGCCTCTATTTCGAAAGTTTCCTGTTTCATAAAATCTCCATTCTGGTATGTATATTCAATGGTATACAAAAATCATGATTTCTTTTTTGTGGGAAGAATACGTTCAAAGTCTTCTTCCTTATAAAACAGCAGACATAAGATCAAAAGTACGGCAGCAACGGTCACATAAATGTCTGCGACGTTGAACACCGGGAAATTGATCAGTCTGAAATAAAAGAAATCAACCACATATCTCTGCGTAACCCGGTCAATAAAGTTACCGATCGCACCTGCAAAAAACAGAATGGCGATTCCATTGAGTAAGCCAAAATGTTTTTCCGAAGGAATGCGCATCAGATAAAAATATATGATAAGGATCAGAACAATCACGGTAAAAATAATAAGCGGCCACTGTTTTCCCTGAAAAATACCAAACGCTGCACCACGGTTCTCTAAATAACTGAGTTCCAAAACGTTTTTCCACAAAACAACAGGCATCTGATCTTTCAAATGCTGTACTGCAAGATATTTTGTAAACTGGTCTAAAAAAATCAGAATGACTGAGCATAAAATACCGATAAAAGCTTTTTTTTGAATGGTTTTAGATTGTTGTTTCATTGAGCCCTCATTTCTTTGGAAATCATTTTAGGAATGGCAGACATAACGGATACCGTCAAGAATCTGTTCATCTGTCAGTTCGCGGTAGATATAAGCATTTCCAATCTCTTTTAACAGAATAAACTTAACCTGGTTTCCAACCATTTTTTTATCGGATTTTGTTGCGGAAAGAACTTTTTCTGCGTTAAATCCATCCATCTGTGTTGGAAGTTCAAAAAGCGATAAAGCATTTTGTATTTTCTCAAAATCTTCTTTTGAAATATGGCCAAGCTGCATGGACAGATAAGATGCCGCAACAATACCAAGTCCTACACATTCTCCGTGGTAAAGCGAAAAATCAGAAAGCTTTTCAATGGCATGACCAATCGTGTGTCCAAAATTAAGGAGTGCACGCTCTCCCTGCTCTTTGGGATCACGTTCGACCACATCACGCTTGATATTACAGCTTATGTAGATCATTTCTTCTAAAATTTCAGGATCTAATGCCCAGATCTCTTTTTCATGAGCGATGAGCCATTCAAAATAAGAAGCATCCTTGATCAAGCCATGCTTGATAATCTCTCCCATTCCGGAAACAATCTGTTTTCCTGGAAGAGAATGAAGCACTGACAGGTTCATATAAACTAATTTAGGCTGATAAAATGCACCGACCATATTTTTATACTGCATAAAATCAATACCCGTTTTGCCGCCAATACTGCTGTCCACCTGTGAAAGCAGTGTAGTTGGAATCTGTATGAAATCAATGCCACGTAAGTAAGTTGCTGCCGTAAAACCGGTCAGATCACCGACTACACCTCCACCAAGTGCTAAGAGGATGTCTCTTCTGTCGAAGTGATTTTCTATCAGAAACTGATATAACGCACCTACGGTATCCGTGTTTTTGCTTGCTTCACCTGCAGGAAAAATATGTAAAAATACATTTGAAAATACCGCAGAAAGCTGATCCTGTACTTCCTTTGCGTATAAGGGTGCTACATTGGAATCTGTGACAATACAAAGTTTCTGGTCAGGACTGATTTTGAGTCTGGTCAGTTCTTTACAAAGATCCCCAAAATCTTTTTTTAATTCAATCGTATAGATCACATTTGTTCCATCTGTAACCGGTATACTTTTTGACATAATACTCCTCCGTTTCTGCATTTTTGCATATGAGCGTACTGTTAACTTTTATATAGCTGATATTTGATTTTCAGACGTCCTTTATTGGTTTCTCCTGAGATGGAAATAAAATGAAAACGCCCATGACCGCGCACGGATATAATATCATCCGGCTTGCAGATATAGGTTGGTGTCTGAATATTTTTTCCATTTACAAATACACGGTCTGCGCGGATCAGTTCTAAAGACTGGCTTCTGGATAAACGGTATACACAGGCAATGACAGAATCAAGTCTGTTTGAGGTAATGATGCCATCTTTATCGATCATCTCCTGATGCGAACTGATTTCGTCTGTACTTACAACACTTAAGCGCACCAGTGTATGACGAACTTTTGTGAGCTGTTCCATAAAGTATGGAGCCACATTTTCCTCACACAGGATATAATAACAGCCGTCTCCCATCAGAATATCACCGATCTTTGAGCGGTCTATACCGAGTGTCATGACAGATCCAAGCAGGTCACGGTGACCTAATTTTTCTGCAAACTTCGGATAAGCGGGTTCCACCTTTAATGCCGCAATCGGGTATGTCCATTCATAATAAAGAGCATCAGGAATAAAAGCAATTATCTGACGCTCTGCATAGGAAACCCCGCCAAAACTCTCCGTCTTTGTGGCAAATTCGGATTCACACTGGTGGTAAATATTCAGTTCATTTAAATTAAGGAAATCGCTGAATAAAACGATTCCCTTTCGGTCAGCCTGTCTGGAAAGATCCAACAGACGTTTTTTACAAAGTTCCTGCTCATTCATAATTAAAAATCGGTCTGAATACCCCTTGTCTCAAATGAATCCATTAAACTTAAAAAATCTCCGGAAATATCCACAGATGCCGGTGTGATAATGAAGATGTAATTTGAAATCTTCTGCAGATTACCACTGATTGCAAAGCATGAACCGGATGTAAAATCAATGATACGCTGCGCAATCTCAACGTCAAGACCCTCAACATTGAGGACAACAGTACGGTTCTCCAGTAAAGTCTCTGTAATTTCTCTCGCATCTTCAACAGAAGTAGGTTTGATCACACATACCTGCATACCGCCGGGACCAGTCTGTTTTTTCGATGGACGGATCGGCGTTACCTTGGATGAGGATTTTACCGGAGTCTCCTTCGGACGATCTGAATCATAATCTTTTTCTACTGTTTCACGTTTCTTCTCGCGACGGAATGTCTGCTTTGGCTCGTCCTCTGTATAATCATCATCGTAATCGTAATCTTCATTGTAAAAATCGTCGTCATCCTCAGGATTCAGACGCATAACATTTAAAAATTTATCAAGAACTCCCATGTTCTCACTCCTGTTTATAATTTCTTTCACCGAAAATTCCGGTTCCTACACGCACCATGGTAGCGCCCTCTTCGATTGCAACCATATAATCTCCTGTCATTCCCATAGACAGAATTTCCATAAATACATTATCTATGTTTTTATTAGTTATGTCAACAGATAATTGCTTTATTTTTCGGAAATACAGACGATTATCTTCCGGATTTTCAACATAAGGCGCAATCGTCATAAGTCCTTTGATACGGATATTTTCAAGTTTGGAAATCTCTTCCACAAGTAGGATTGCATCTTCTGCGGAAATACCAAATTTAGACTCTTCATGTGCAATATTGACTTCGACAAGAATTGGAACGATCACATTCTGTTTTTTTGCCTGAATGTTAATCTCTTCTGCAAGGCGGTATGTATCCACGGAATGGATCAACTCAACTTTTCCCACAATATACTTTACTTTATTGCGCTGAAGATGTCCGATCATATGCCAGCGGATATCTGATGGAAGCTGCTCCATCTTGCTGCAGAGTTCCTGTACTTTATTTTCACCGAAATCACGGATGTTTTCGTCGTAAATTTTCTGTAACATTTCAACGGGTTTCGTTTTGCTTACCGCAATCAGGGTTACTTCATCGCGGCTGCGTCCGGCATTTTTACAAGCCTGTTCAATATTTTTTTCGACATTGGCAAGATTTTCTTTTAACATATCATTTTCCCTCCATTATTTTAACAAATCATCTTCATTGATCTTCGCTCCATCTAAAGCGATGTGGTCATATAAGGAAATTCCATAGGAAGTTCCGGTTTTTACGATGGTATACTCCTTGCTCTGATAAAGGATATCGATCTGTTTGAAAACAGCATAACCTTTATTGACGTTATAGACACCTTTTAAGGTTGCAGTGTCTGAGCCAACCCGGTAAGTTTCATTCGAATCAGGTTTTACCAGAATGTCTCCGGCAGTAACATTCTCACTGTCGATATAGTAATAATCGTCAGTTGTGTAATAAATCGTTGGCGAAACAAACTCTGTTGTTGTCTTTCCGTTTTTGTTTGTGGACGAAACAAGCAGTCCATCGGCATCAGAATCCCCGCCTTTCATAAAGTAGCTGACCGGTATGGTAAAAAATTCTTTTTCTGTAATTGCCGAATTTGGAATTTTCAGTCCGGTCTGTTCGGTAAGCAGCAGTTCAATCTCTATAAAACGATCTTTTGCGTAACGTACCAGCGAATTGCGAAGTGTTAAAATCAGGTATTTTTCGCCGCTCTTTTCTGTAATCACATAGGTAGCGTATGCCGTTTTACCATCCTTATTAAAACGGAGTTTTAAAGTGTTGTCATCTGCAAGTTCATCTGCGAGTGTATTTGTAATAGGAACGACAATATGCCATTCTTCGTTGCTGATCAGTTTATAAACCGCATCCCCGTTAGAAACGGATACATTCTGTTTTAAATTATTGCGCTGATAGGACGCTTCATCAAACTGTTCTTTTGAAAAATTGTCCGTGGTCGTATTTTCAAATCCATCCGTGTAATAAACAAGGATCCCAGGTGTATCGGTTGTGATCGTATGAAAGGAAGAACCATTTCCGGCAGCGGATGTATAATCCGATAATCCGTTTAAAGCTTCCAGACTTAAGGCTTCATTTAATGCAGAATCAATATTTTCTTTAAATGAATAAATATTATAAAATGTCTGCGCCTGATAGGAATTTTCATAGTCGGAAATATCATTTTCAATTTCTAAAAGTCCTTCGGCATCCAGATTAGAGGCGTCTGCACTTACATCATTAATCTTTTGGGAAACGCTTCCGCTTTCATCGACGGAACAGATCAGATCTCCGTATCCGACTCTCGATGATTCGCGTACATAATAGTTCAGTGATCCAGCGTATTGCGATGTGACAATTGTTTCATCCCGAAGGATCAGACCGCGGTAAACATTATTTTCTGCCATGGTTCCCTGCTCCACTTCATAAACAGAAGTATGCGTTGTTGTAATGTAAGTGAAAACATTGAATACAAGATATATGAAAATAATAATAAAAATGATTACACCAATATTTATATTGAACGGTTTACGATATTTTACTACTTTTTTATGTTCATTCAAAAATTTACTCACCTCTTAAATTTTTCAACATTCCTATTCTAACATTTTATTCAATAGAAAACAACGAGGATAAAGAAGTTTTATACGAATAAAAATTTTTTTTGCGTGCATACTATCTGCAAAAGGAGGCTAAAAAAATGAATACAAACTGGCTTGATTACACATTGCTTACATTGGTTATCATTGGTGCGATTAACTGGGGACTGATTGGCTTTTTCAGATTTGATCTGGTGGCATTTCTTTTCGGGGATATGTCATGGCTTACAAGAATTATTTATGCACTTGTGGGAATTGGGGGATTATATCTGATCAGCTTGTTCGGAAGAATCCGTTCTGTAGGAGAATCTTAATAACAGAATGCATGTTTCGCAAACATTCTGTTATCATGAATTATGCGGTATGGATAAGAGATCTTTCCATACCGCATAATTCATAACAAAAGATATATTCACATGGTGTGTGTTATCTGATTGTTTACATATTCATTTTTATAGGGAAATGACGATTTTTGCTTTTGCAATATCTGTCAGTTTTGATTCATCTTTGGATACGCTTAAAATGAATTTTACATTGTATTTTTCACTGATCACATCAAGCTTTTGAATCGCATGATTTAAAAGTTCATCGGAATCTATCGATGCAATGGTAAGAAAACTGTCAAGGTACATTTCTTCAAGATCGTGATCCTGTGATATCACACCACAGATGAAACCGAGAAATTCATCACAGTTATCAATCAGAAAATCGTTTACATTGATCAATCGAATCTTATTATTTAACTCATACATATGTTTCTGGCTCTTATCCAGATATACGATATTGCCAGTTGCAGATGTGATCGATGTATTGACCTTGTTAAGCAGTTCCTTTGTCTTTCCTTTTCCCTTTTCGCCTGAAATAATCTCTATCATGGTCATTTCCCTCCTGATCCTTCGATGCAACGTCCATATTCGTGAAAATGAATAAAAACGGTTCGTTTTATAAATTAATTATAGTATATTAACACAAAAAAAACAATAATATTTTCAATTAATTTGCAAAACCTGATAACATTTCATTCATTAACAGATAAAGGTTTGATTTTCCGTCTGCTTTCAGAACAATAGAAATAATTGGCTGTGACTGTTCATTCATGGAGTAAAGCACCAGACAGTATCCTGCATCACCGGTTGTACCCGTTTTACCGCCAATTACGGTAAAACCGTCCGGAGATTTTGCGTGACCGCTCAGATACTGGTTTGTATTTTCCCAAGTATGTTCTTCTATTGTACCATCTCCTGCCTGATAGGTTACATCATAGGAAGTCGTGCTTATGATCTGGACAAATGTTTCATTCTGTAATGCCGCACGGAAAATCAGATACAGATCATATACAGAGGTATAATGATTTTCATCCGGAAGTCCGTTTGGGTTGACAAAATGAGACTGTGTCGCCCCCAGTGCGGCTGCTTCTTTGTTCATCAGTGCCGCAAATTCTTCCACACTCCCTGAAATCGACTCTGCGATTGCAATCGCAGCATCATTACCGCTTCGCAGCATCATACCATATAAAAGGTCATCCATGCGGATCACATCTCCGGCATGAAGGCCGCAGACAGAGGAATCGGAGGCCTGATTTGCAGCGTTTTCACTGATCGTGACCGTCTGGCTTAAATCTGTGCAATACTTTAATGCAATATACGCGGTCAAAATTTTTGTTGTACTTGCCGGATATAGTCTCTCATATATATTTTTTGCATAGACAATCTCATTTGTTGCCAGATTAAAAGTACCGGCGCCTTCTGCAACCTGTGAATCCGTTGTATCTGTACCAAGTGAAACGTCATCGGCTACACACAGGTCTTTTGAAAAATATTCCTGTGCACCGGCAGAAACAGTTGTTCCAAGACCAAGACTTCCGGTCGTTTCATAAATATCATAAGGCTGTTCCAATGTAACCTCCTCTTTGCCACAACCGGTAATGCTGCCAAGTAAAAGTGCTGTAATACACAGAACAGATAGCAATCGTTTCATGTTAAAATTCCTTTCATAAAATACGCAGGATACACCAGATAAAGGTATATCCTGCGTATATATTTTATTCTTAATAATAGAATGTTCACAAAGTGTGTATTCTATTATTCGTTTCTGTTATTTGTACATTTCACGCCACTCTAAATCGCCTCTGTCTAAAGATTTGATCAGAAGTTCTGCGGTAGCAAGATTTGTTGCAAGCGGTATGTTGTGTGTATCACAGATTTTTACGACATTGTTGACATCCGGTTCGTGTGATTTTGGTGTCAACGGATCACGAAGAAAAATGACAAGATCGATCTCGTTGTGCTCGATCTGAGCCCCTAACTGCTGAGCCCCGCCTAAATGTCCTGCCAGATATTTATGAACGTTTAAATTTGTAACCTCTTCGATCAGTCTTCCGGTCGTTCCAGTTGCATAAAGCTCATTTTTGCAAAGTATACCCCGATAGGCAATGCAGAAATTCTGCATCAGTTTCTTTTTTGAATCGTGTGCTATTAATCCAATGTTCATGTTGTACAGCTCTTCTTGAGAAGGATTTCAATGTTGATG
>OGYK01001161.1_pt1 | contig 20035 bp, 18 predicted proteins | sample 1576501 | NCBI WGS metagenome assembly OGYK01 (sample SAMEA3541530, study PRJEB24748) | human gut metagenome | biome: human gut; feature: human-associated habitat; material: faeces | place: China | collected 2012
TTGAAAACAGACAGTAAAGCAGGCGCACCCGGCGGGTGCGCCTGCTTTGTATTTATTCGTACATCCTGCCTTTACAACATACAACAGCAAGCGGTGTTACCAGCTGCCGCCGCCTCCGCCGCCAACACCGCCGCCGGTAAAGCCACCGCCTCCGCTCACAAAGGAACCAGCTTTGCCGCCGGGCTGAGAAACCATACTGTCGTTGGCTGCCCGCAGGGTATCCCGCAACATACGATCAAAAAGCACATAGCTCCACACATCGGTCCCGTTATACCACCGAGGCGGCTGCATGGCGATGGACTCGAACTTCTTGATCCACTTGTCGCTGACGCCAAGGGCGTAAGTATAGGGCAGAATATTATAGAAATACTCCGGATCCTGCTCCACCAGCGCCTCTAACTTCTCTTTCTCCGCCGTTACCAAAAAGCTGCGAAAGCCCTTGATCTGCGCCAGGGTTTTGGCGCCCTCATCCGTGCGCCGTAGCATACAGCAAGCGGGGATCAGCCCCAGCGCCAAGCACAGGGTGCCCGCCAGCATAGCATAGAGAATACTCGGCTCCAAAGTCAGAGCGTCGCCCAGCGCCCGGTGGCTGAAATAGGCGCCGCCGGCTGCGCTCAGCGCCAGCAATACAAAGGACAACAGCTTCAAATAAATACTGGTTTTGTCAAAAAAGCGACTGCGGCTCTCCGTACTGTTCAGGTCGGCCCGTATGGTACCCACCGTTTCATAAAAATGGTTTTTCAGCTGTTTATTATCCGTGCGGGTGCGACCGTCGGGGAACAGACCGTCCATAAATACTGCTAAGTTGGTATCTTGTCCCACATAGCCGTGGCATTTGGTGAGCACAAAGTCTCGCTTGCGCTTGCCGGGGTGAATCGCAATATGATTGCGCTGCGCCAGGTACACCAGCAGGGACAGCACCATCTCATTGGTGGCCTTGCCCTTGTACCACAGACCCACCTCTGCGCTGTTCAGTCCTTCCGGCGGATAAAACTCCACCGTGGGCGCATAGCGCTTATCCCGGCCGAACTTCAAAAACAGTACCAGCACGATCAGCACTGCCAGTGCCGGCAAAACGGCGATCATAGCAATGGTCAGGTTATACTTGGTATTATCGAACTTAAAATACCCCTCCGGCAGGATCAGGCGCAAGGTCAGCCCCTCACCCGGTGCCAGCGCTTGCGTGACCGTGCCGCTGATGGTACGGTCCTGCACGGTGTAGGTTACATTTTGGGTTCCGGCGGTGCCGTAGCTGCCGGTGCTCAGACCCAACTTGGCCGGGTCAAAATCCTTCGGCATAGTCACAGAGAACTGCACCCGGCGGATATAGGTGTCCCACCCGGTGCCCACCAGATTATAATACAGTTCGTCAGCGTTCTTTACCGTGTCCAGCCCCAAGTCGTAGTTGTAGCGAATGGTATAGGTGTGGGGGCCGGTGATGGTTTCATCCTCGCTGCCCAGGCGCAGCACATACTTGTCGTTGCTGACCTCATGGCTGCATTCATCCGCACCGGTGTCCACATGACTGACCCGGGCAGTGACCACGGCGGTAGAGCCGTCCGTACGGGTCAACTGGTTGCGCAGGGGCAGGTAGCGATAAATGCCGTGGCGTGCTTCATTAAAATACACCTGATAGGTCTCCGTTACCGCCAGCACATTGTACTCACTGACCACCACTTGCATTTGGCAGTCGGTGACCACATAGGGCTCCTGGGCATACCGGGACAAAAAATCGGACTCGTCCGGCGTGGCTGCCAGAGCATAAATCGGGGCGCACAGGGGCAGCACCAATGCCAGCAGTAGGGTGATGATCTTCTTCATCAGAATTCTACCTTCACATTCTCCCGCTGGGCGGCGTCGTCTACCAGATACATACTGCGCTTTTCAAAACGGAACAGACCGGCCACAATATTGGACGGGAACATTTCAATCTTGTTGTTCAGCTGCTTAACCGTAGCGTTATAATACTTGCGGGCATTGGCAATATCTGCCTCCACCTGGCGCAGCTGGTTTTGCAGATCCAAAAAATTTTGGTTGGCCTTTAAGTCCGGGTACTGCTCCACCACGGCAGAGAACCCTGCAATGGCGCCGGAAAGCTCTGCATTGGCTTTCAACTTCTCCTCCGTGGACAGGGCAGCATAGCTGCCTGCACGCGCGGTGACCACATTTTGCAGAGTCTGGGCCTCATGAGCGGCGTAGCCCTTTACAGTATTCACCAAATTCGGGATCAGATCCCACCGCTTTTTCAGGTACACATCCATGGTGGAGAACGCCTCCTCCACAGCGTTTTTCTTCTTCACTAAGCCGTTGTAAGTGCCTGCCAGCCACAGCACCAGCAGTACCACCACAACAATAATCACGATGGCAAGTTTCATAAAAATTCCTCCTTGTATGCCAAACTGCAATAACAGTATATGCCTGCAAGCTCATAGTAGCATAGAACCGAACGTTTTGCAACGAAAAAACCGCCTGCGGCTCGAGGTCGCAAGCGGTATTTTTGGACTTGATTTTATTTGACAAAGTCGGCAGCCACCTGGGCAATATGGTCGGCACACAAGCCAAACTGCACCAGCAGATCGGCACCGGGGCCGCTGTGGCCAAACTCGTCGTTGACGCCGATACGGCGCACAGGCGTGGGCAGCTGCTCGCTGAGCACGGAGCAAACGGCCTCGCCCAAACCGCCGATAATGCTGTGTTCCTCTACGGTGATGACCTTGCCGGTCTTCTTGGCAGTTGCCAAAACGGCAGCCTCGTCCAAAGGCTTAATGGTAGCCATATTGATCACCTCGGCAGAAATGCCCTTGGCGGCCAGCTGCTCTGCGGCAGCCATAGCCTCCGGCACCATCAGACCACAGGCAATGATGGACACATCGCTGCCCGCACGGATCACCTCGGCCTTGCCGATCTCAAACTGATAATCCTCGTTGTGGAACACCTCAGTAGCCAGGCGGGCAAAGCGCATATACACCGGGCCCTCCATCTCATAGGCGGCCTTTACCACCTGCCGAGCCTCCACATCGTCTGCCGGACAAATCACGGTCATGCCGGGGATCACCCGCATCAGGGCAAAGTCCTCACAGCACTGGTGGGACGCGCCGTCCTCGCCAACGCTGATCCCGGCGTGGGTAGCACCAATCTTTACATTCAAATGGGGATAGCCAATGCTGTTGCGCACCTGCTCAAAGGCACGACCGGCAGCGAACATGGCAAAGCTGGACGCAAAGGGTACCAGCCCCATGGTAGACAAACCGGCGGCCACACTCATCATATCCGCCTCAGCAATGCCACAGTTAAAGTGGCGATCCGGATAGGCTTTCTTAAAAATGCCGGTCTTGGTTGCGCCGGCCAGGTCTGCGTCCAACACCACCAGGTTATCGGCGCCGCCTGCAGCCAGTTCCTTTAAGGCGTTGCCGTAGCTCTCGCGAGTTGCGATCTTCTTTACTTCTGCCATGGTTACGCCTCCAATTCCTGCAGCTTGGCAGTCAGCTCTGCCATTGCCGTTTTGTATTCCTCCGGGTTGGTGGCCTTGCCGTGCCAACCGCACTCGTTCTCCATAAAGGACACGCCCTTGCCCTTCACCGTCTTCATCAAAATGCAGAAGGGCTTGGTGCTCTTGTGGAAGGCATCAAAAGCGCTCTCCAGCTGGTCAAAATCATTGCCGTCAACGGTGACCACATCAAAGCCAAAGGCCTTTACTTTCTCATCAATCGGCTCGGCACACATCACATCTTTGCACAGACCGTCGATCTGCAAGCCGTTCCAGTCAATGATCACGCACAGGTTATCCAGGTGGTACTGATTGGCAAACATCATGGCCTCCCAAACCTGGCCCTCCTCGATCTCACCGTCGCCCAAAAGGGTGTACACCCGAATATCATCCTTGCCCAGGAACTTGGCGCCCTTGGCCATACCGCAGGCGGCGCTGATGCCCTGACCCAAAGAGCCGGTGCTCATATCCACGCCGGGCACCGTGTTCATATTGGGGTGACCCTGTAAATAAGAGCCAATATGGCGCAGGGTGGTCAGGTCCTCCGGCGGGAAAAAGCCCTTGTATGCCAGGGCGCTGTACAGACCGGGGGCGCAATGACCCTTAGACAAAACAAAGCGGTCACGATCCGCCCACTTGGGGTTCTTGGGATCCACACGCATTTCTTTGCCATACAAATATGCGAACACATCCGCGGAGGACAAACTGCCGCCGGGGTGCCCGGATTTGGCGCTGTTGGTGCTGTCTACAATGCCCAGACGGATCTTGGCGGCGTAGATCTGGAGCGCCTTTTTGGTTGCTTGGTCCATAATGATAACTCCTTCAAAAAGATTTCATCTGTATTTTAACACTTAAACGGCGGCTGTTCAATAGTTTTTCTAAATTTATAAGTGCCAAAAAGGGACCCTGTTCCACAGAGCCCCCACTTTTTCGACCTTAACGGATCCGGGTGTAAAACACATCCAGCACCGTCTGCATTAAACTGTCTTTATCCGGGTAAAAACCGGCGTACACATAATCTTTGAATTCCTTATTCTCCACCGCTTTCATCTTCCCCTCCAAGGTATAGGACTGGAAGTCGGTAACGCCCTTTTGCAGCAGCAAAGAGCCAAGGTAAGTCACATTGGACACAGTCAGATCCGTGGTGCAATAATCAGAAGCGGTATTGTACAAATTGGTAATGACGCTAAAATCAGAGGTGACGCTGCCTCGCACTTTGTCCGCAAAGGCGTTCAGGTACTGCACCTGGCGCTGGGTACGATTTAAGGAAGCGTTCAGGTTATCCATATCACGGGTACGCACATAAGCCTCGGTGAGATCACCGGTCAGGTGCACGGTGTCGCCCTTCTTGACCCCGTAGTCCGGTAGGTCGTAGAGGGACTGCACCTTCACCCCGCCAATAGAGTCGTTAATGGGCTGGATCCCGTTCAGATCCAAGGCAAAATATTTATCAATCGGCACATTGTAGAGAATACGGCTGATAGACTTGGTCACATTCTTGCAGGAGGTGCCGAAGCCGTCACCGTAAGCATAGGCAATACAAAGCTCCATTTCCTTGGTCTTTTTGAAATTGCCGTCCTTGTCAAACACATCCACATCCACCATGGTGTCGCGGGGCACGGCGATCATAGAGGTTTTGCCGCTGACCTTGTCAATGGCAACCACAATATCCGTATCTGCCATACCGTTTGTGGAAGTATGGTTCTCCGCCTTGCCCAGCTCTCGCTTGTCTACACCCAGGAACGCCATGGTCACCACATTCTCGTTATACACATAGGTGTGGCCCTTATACTCAATGGTCTCCTGGTAGTCGGTGGCGGCAGTGGTGTCGGTCATCTTCTTCTCGCCGTCGTAGTTCAGGATTAGGAACGCACCCACCACAAGGGCAACGATAATCAGCAGTGCCACCAAAATGCCAATCACCACCCGGGCGCCCTTGGGCAGCCGATGATGCCGGTGATGATGGTGATGATGGTGGTGCCGGTGCCGACGGTGCTTGCCGTGACGGCTGTGGCTATGGCTGTCGCTATGGTGATGATGGTGATGATGATGGTGGTGTTCCTCACCGCCGGGCGCCGGTTCCACCGGTGCGCCTGTGGCCTCCGCCCGCTGGCGATGGTTCTCCGAGGCGTGGTACTCGCCGGGGGTTGCGGCAGTCGAAGTCTCTTTCATTTCAAATTGAGGCGCGCGGTAACTTACGCCGGGGGTATCATCGCCACCGGTTAGGGAGAACACGCTGTCTTCAAAGCGCTCCAAATTGGGATCAATCGGTTTCTTCATTCTTCAGTAACACTCCGCTTACAAGGTATCTGCTGCTCCGTTGGCTGGTGCCGGTAAAGCAGGTGGACAGGATCACCACATGGCTGTCCTTATCCACAGTGGTCTTTAGGTCCGTGCGCACATTCTTCAAGGCAGAATCCGGATTTTGCAGCATGGCAAAGAAGTCACTGCGCACCGTCACATCTTGGAAAGAAAAGCTGTTCATAATATGCCGATCATCGTACTTAAAGGCAGAGATGATCTGGTAGGTCAGCTTGTGGCCGGGCATATAAATGTAAAAATACGGGTGGCTGTCAAAGAAAGACTTGTCCTCAAACTTATGCAGGGAGGTAAACATGCTCTCGCTAAAGCCGTTATGACCGTACACCAGGGTCACCGAGTCGTTAAAGGTGGTTGTGTTCTGCGACTGGGTAAACACGGCGCCGCTGGCCAGCCAGCTTTTATCATAGGCACTGTGGGTCAGGTAAAACTCATCGTCCACCGTGCTTTGCACAATGGGATAGTTCACCTCGGTACCGTCCACCTGGATCCAAGCGTAAATTTCGTCATTTTGGCTTTGCAGCTTTTTGAAATTCACCGGATTGGTGGGTTTTTTGCTCTTGCCGGTGGTACTGGGCGTTTCCGTTACCATACTCTGGCTGCGCCGGTCCTCCTGGCGGGCGGTGTACTGCTGGTACAGATCCACACCGATATACGCCAGCCCAGCAATCAGGCACACCAAGGCAATGATCAGCAGTATGACCCGCCCGGTGTTGCGCTTCTCCTCTTTTTTCGGTTCTTTTTGATTATCCATTGCTTGGGTGTCGCTCCTTGGCATTGTCGCCGTATTTCATTAAAAAAAGCCTGTTTACCGTATGGCAAACAGGCTTTTGCAGTTCGTCTTATTCAGCGTCCTGTTTTTTCTTCATGGCAGCCAGAACTGCTGCACCTGCGCCGGCAAGTGCAAGGCCGGTAGCCATGGTCGCGCCGGTTTTGGGAGAACGGCTCTTTTTGTCCTTCCGGGGCGCCCTCTTAGTGGTGGTCTCACCCTGGAAGTTTACGATGGCGTTACCAATTACATCGCCCTCATAGCCGTTGATCAGTTGAATGGTGATGGTGTTGCCGTCTACGGAGATCACCTTGTAGTCCTTGCCCTCGGTCATGCCCGGGAACTGCCAATTCTGGAAGTCGCCGTTGCCGGTGTAGGTAAAGCTGATCTTGGTGGGATCGGTGGGATCTACCTGATAGTCCACATCGTCGCTGACCTTACCGTTTACCTGGCCGATCTTGTCATTGTCTCTGGTGGTGTGCTCCGGGCTGGCCACGGTGTTAGACGCAGCGAAAGCCATCATGGAAGTGGCACCCAGTGCAGAGAACGCCAGCATAGCAGCCAGCAGGATGGAAAGAATCTTTTTCATTTTCATACACCTCTTTGAGAATATAGTTATGCCATAGATATTCTAACTTCATTACTGATTATATCATCTTGGTAACTGCTTGTAAAGCCTTTTTTCAAAATTCTTTGACCCACAAAACCGTGCCACGCGCCATAGTTGCTATCCCTTGGGGATGTAGGCGCACCGGGCCGCCACCGGGCACAAAATATAGCCGCATTTGTGAACAAAAAAATTCTTACGCCTCCATTGGCGCTGCCTCCAGCGCCTGGGCAATACTGCCCTCGAACAACCGGCACAGAGCCTGCACATGGGCCACAATATCATAGACCATATTTTGATTGAGCCAGTTGGTCACCTGGCCGAACAGCTCGCACTGGCAAAAATCCACAAGAAGCGCCAGCTCCTCCTCCGGCAGGGTGTGCAGCAGGTCCGCCGAGCGGCAGGCAATGTAGCGGCTGACCACATAATTGCACACCCGCATTAAATTCTGCTCGTAAAACGCCCGATCCGGCGACGCCCAAATGTTGCGAATGGCCCGCTTGTTCTCCACCAGCCGCTCCAGCACCGTCGTCAGGCCCTCTTCCAGAGAAAAGCTCTCCGGTATGCGAGAGATGATCTCGTCCGCGCTTTCTATGATCACCGTTTCCAGCAGTTGGGGCAGGTCCTGAAAATGGTAGTAGAACGAATTGCGGTTGATGCCGCAGTCCTCCACAATATCCTTAACCGTAATCTTGGTAATGGGCCTTTGGCTGAGAAGCCGCAGAAAGGACTGCTGAATGGCTATCTTGGTAAAATTCGACATAACAAACCCCCTGTCCGCTCACTATACCATAATCGGTGGCAAAAAGCAAAGCACACAGGGGGGTTGTTTATTGTTATTTTACAAAGAGCGCCAACAGATCTTTGAAGCTCAACAGCTGCACGGACCAGTAGGCCGGCGCTTTCTTAAACACATTGATACTCACCATCATAATGAGCCAGTCCGCCAGAATCAGCGTCCCCAGCACATAGTCCAGCTGCACCGTGGTGCGGTAGGGAATACGCTGAATTTTCTTCATCAATCCCTCAAAGAAATTGCCCATAATGACAGCCACGCCCAGGCTCATAGCGGTGCAGGTAGGAATGCTGGTGTACTTGGTCACATGCAGGGGGATCTCGCTGTAATCCCACAGGGAGATTCCGGACACCTGCTCAAAAATGCTGCCCACCACGATCTCGCCGAAAAAGACAAACAGGAACACCACAGTAAAATAATAGATCCGTGCCAGTATTTTATCCCGGCGGGTGTTGCCCTCCAGTACCCGGTGGCTGAAGAAGCGCGGGTGATTGGTGGTGCCCAAAGCCAGGTACATGGCCCACATGGCGATGGTGTAGCAAAACAGGAAGGGCAGCAGCTGGTTGCGGGAGTCCAAAACGCCCTTAGACACCAGGCGAAACAGGTTCTCCACCCAGTAGCCGATATGGGCATACACCAGCCCCGCCAGCCACAAATGGGTCACATCGTAATCATACAGCCGCACGGTGCCGTTGTCCGCTTTGGTAAAGAATTTGTCCAGCACTTTGTTCATAGTGCCACTTCCTTTCTGCCCTCATTGTAGCACCGACTGCTGTCTTTACAATGGCCGAACCTGCCCCTTTGTCTGAAAATATAACAATTTTTGACAAATGTCAAAAAAGCAAAAAGCAGAGAGGCACGCTCTCCGCTTCTGTATCATTTTTTGCAGGTCTTAACTGAGCTTGGCCTTGCCGGTGCACAGCTGGTAATACCGACCCTGCTGGGCCATCAAGGCGTTGTGGTCGCCACGCTCGATAATGCGGCCGTCCTCCAGCACCATAATCGCGTTAGACTCCCGCACCGTGGAGAGCCGGTGGGCGATCACAAAGGTGGTCTTGCCGGCCATCAGCCGATCCATACCGTGCTCAATATGCTTCTCTGTGCGCGTATCAATGGAGGAGGTGGCCTCGTCCAGCACCATCACCGGCGGGTCTGCCACTGCCGCTCGGGCAATCGCCAGCAGCTGGCGCTGACCCTGGCTCAGGTTGCCGCCGTCGCCGGTGAGCATGGTCTGATAGCCCTCCGGCAACCGCCGGATAAAGGAATGGGCAGAGGCCAGCTTGGCTGCGGCAATGCATTCCTCGTCGGTGGCATCCAGCCGACCGTAACGAATATTCTCCATCACCGTACCGGTAAACAGGTGGGTGTCTTGCAGCACCATCGCCAAGCTACGGCGCAAATCGTCCTTTTTGATCCGGCGAATGTCAATACCATCATAGGTGATGGTGCCCTCCTGAATATCGTAAAACCGATTGATCAGATTGGTAATGGTGGTCTTGCCTGCGCCGGTGGAGCCTACAAATGCGATCTTCTGCCCCTCTTTGGCGTACAGGCTAATATCATGGAGCACCACCTTCTCCGGCACATAGGCAAAGGTCACATGGTGGAACTCCACAGCCCCATGCACCGGCACCCGGCGGTCGCCGTCCTGCCAGTACCACCGCTTCTCCTCCCCGGCACCGGTTACCGTCAAAGTCACGGTGCCCTGGTCCTCTTCGGAGGCAGTGTCCATCATCTCAAACACCCGCTCCGCACCGGCCAGAGCGGAAAAGATGGTGTTCATCTGATTGGCGATCTGGTTAATGGGTTGCGTAAATTGCTTGGCATAGCTAAGGAAAGTAAAGAATGTGCCAATGTCCAGCCGCCCGGTCAGGGCCAGCAGCCCGCCGAACAAAGCGATCAGGGCATAACCGGCGTTGTTGATTCCGTTGGACACCGGGCCCATCAGCCCCGCATAAAAGTTGGCGTTGGTGGCGGCAGAGCGAAACGCCTCGTTGTACTGCTCAAAGCCCGCAATGGCCTGTTCCTCATGGTTAAATACCTTGATGACCCGCATGCCCTCAACGGACTCCTCAATATTGCCGTTCATTTGGCCCAAATTGGCCTGCTGCGCCTGAAAGTAATGCTTGCTCTTTTTGCCGATCTTAGATACCGTCACCAGCATAATAATCATAAACACCAGCGAAATACAAAACAGCGGCGGACTCAGGGCAATCATCATCACCACAATGCCCACAAAGGTAAAGGCGGAGGACACCAGCTGCACCATAGACTGCTCCAGCATCATCTGAATATTATCCACATCATTGGTGTAGCGGCTCATGATCTCGCCGTGGGTCTGGGTGTCAAAGAACCGCAGGGGCAGGGTCTGCATGTGGTCAAACAGTTCCTTGCGGATCAGGTTGGTGGTCTTGTAGGCAATCTTGACCATCACCTTGCTTTGAATGTACATACAAAGGGATGCGCCAATGTACAGCGCCGACACAATGGCCAGGTTACGCATTAGGCTTTTCACACCCACGGTGGCAAAATTGCCTGCCCGGATGGAGGCATCAATGTCGTTCAAAATAGGCTTCAGCCAGTAGGAGGCGCCTACGGAGCATACCGTGCTGGCAATGAGCATCACGAATACCGCCAGCAACATAAATTTGCTCTTGCCCGCATACTGCAAAATGCGGCCAAAGGTCTTTTTGGCATTCTTGGGTTTCTTAAAATCCGTTCTTCTGGGACCCGGCATTATTCGCTCACTCCTTTCGCCTGTGTGGTTACGATCTCCTTGTAGATCTCGTTGTCGGCCAGCAGCTGCTCATGGGTACCGATCCCCTTGATTTGGCCGTCGTCCAATACCAGGATCTGGTCCGCAGCCTGCACGGAGCTGACCCGTTGGGCAATAATGAACACGGTGGTGTCCTTAAAATCTTTATAGAAGCTCTCCCGAATTTTGGCCTCCGTTGCCGTATCTACGGCGGAGGTGGAGTCATCCAGAATCAAAATTTTCGGGTGCTTGATCATGGCGCGGGCAATGCAAAGCCGCTGCTTTTGACCGCCGCTCAGATTCAGCCCACCCTGGCTCAAATCCGTATCGTACCCCTTGGGCTGGGCCAGCACAAAGTCATGGGCCTGCGCCGCCTGACAAGCCGCCACAATCTCCTCGTCCGTGGCGTCTTTCTTACCCCAGCGGATATTCTCCTTAATGGTACCACTAAAAAGCACGTTCTTTTGCAGCACCACGCCAATCATCTCCCGCAAAGCGGTCAGGTCGTACTTGCGCACATCCACCCCGTCAATGAGCACCTGCCCTTGGGTGGCGTCATACAGCCGGGGGATCAGGTTCACCAAACTGCTCTTGCCACAGCCGGTGCCGCCTACAATACCGATGATTTGGCCGGGCTTGGCGGTAAAGCTGATATGCTCCAAAATATCGTCCCCGTGGCCCTCCGTATTATACTTAAAGCTCACATCCCGGAACTCTACGCCCCCCTTGGGGTTCTCCGGCAAATAGGGGTTCTGCGGATTGGTAATGTCAATTTCTGTATCCAGCACCTCCACCACACGGTCGCCGCAGGCTTTACCACGAGCCAGCTGCAGCAGCATCATGGAGATCATCATCAAATTCATCAAAATTTGAATCACATAAGAGGCAAAGACGGAGATTTGGCCCACTTCCATCACGCCGGCGTTGGCCTCTAAAGCGCCTTTATAATACACAAAGACCACTACGGCATTGAGCATCAGCATCATCACCGGCATCACGGTCACAATCAGGCCCGCTGCCTTGGCGCCCTGGGCGGCCAAGTCATCGGAGGCGTCATGGAATTTGTCTTTCTCCCGGTCCTCCCGCACATAGGCCTTGACCACACGCATACCGATTAGGTTTTCCTGCACCACCCGGTTTACGTTGTCGATCTTCTTCTGCATTTTTTGGAACATAGGGAAGCCGAACTTCAAAATGCAGGCCACCACCACAATCAAAATCGGCAGCAAGATCAGCAGCATAGCGCTCATTTTGGGATTGATGGACACCGCAAAGCAGGCGGCCACCACCACCAGCGCGGGCACACGCACTAAAATACGCAGGCACATCATCACCACATTCTGCAAAGTAGTCACATCGTTGGTCATACGGGTAGTCAGTGACGCAGTAGAGAACTGGTCAATGTTCTTAAAGGAAAAATGGCTGATCTTACGGTACATATCCCCTCGCAGCCGGTAGGCAAACCGCTGGCTTACATTGGCGGAGGTTTTCATGGTCACCACGCCGCCAAAAAGGCCTAACAGTGCCAGCGCCAGCATGCCCAAGCCGCTGAGGATCACCGCAGTACGCACACTCTCCGGCGAGGCGGCGGTGTCCACCTTTTGATAAATGCTGTTGGCAAGGGACGGCAGTGCCAGCTCGCAGATGGCCTCTACGATCATACCGGCGGCGCTGATGGCTGCCAGTCCCCACAGCCCTTTCATATATTTGGATAACTTCTTTAACATTCGGTTCTCCTTTCTGTTTTCTTCTCTATCTTTCACACTTACGGGTTTTCTTTGCCCACATTTTGCAGCGCACGCTCCAACAGGCCGGCCAAAGTCAGCACCTGCTCCTGGCTCATACCGGCGGTGAGCACCTGCTCCATGGCGTTCATTTTTTGGTGAATCTTTTTCGGCGCGTCCTCCGCCACCGAAGTGGGATACAACCGCACAATCCGGGCGTCCTTTTCGTCCACCCGCTTTTCAATAAATCCGGCCTTTTCCATGCGCTTGACAGACACGGAGGCGGTAGCGCTGGCCACCCCCAGGGCACGGCTCAGCTGGCCCAGGGTCATACCCGGCTGGTGAATCAGCAGCAGCAATATATCCTGCTGGCCGGAAAACAGGCCCTGCTCCGCTACGGCGGCATTAAAATTCTTGCGCAAATATTTAGAGAGTTCCATCACCCGAGGACCGATCTCATCCGGTCGCAACGGACGGCGATGACAGGGTTTCAGCTCCATACAGGCACTTCCTTTTTATTCATTTAGCCGCCTATCGTTAGGCGGCTTATGATGTATTTTAGCACACTTGCACAAAAAGTCAAGCTTATGATTGTAAATTCTGCCAAAGTGTGGTAGAATAGGCAACCGTTAGAGGAGCGGTTGTATGGATTTGTATGATTATAATACAATAAAGAGAATATTAACCCGTCACGGCTTCACTTTTTCCAAAGCGCTGGGGCAGAACTTTTTGATCGACCCCTCCGTGTGTCCCCGTATGGCAGCAGCACTGGAAGCGGACGACCGTACCGGCGTGCTGGAGATCGGGCCGGGCATCGGCGTGCTCACCAAAGAGCTGTCCGCCGTGTGCGGTCAAGTAGCCGCCGTGGAGCTGGACCGTCGTCTGCCGGATGTGCTGGCCGAGACCCTGGCAAACTGCCCCAATGTGCAGGTTGTGCCCGGCGATGTGCTGCAAATGGACTTGCAGGCGCTGTTTGCCGACCGGTTTGCCGGCTGTGACCGCTTGCAGGTGTGCGCCAACCTGCCCTACTACATTACCACCCCGGTGCTGATGCGCCTGCTGGAAAGCGAACTGCCTATTGAACGGCTGGTGGTGATGGTGCAACTGGAGGCGGCCAAGCGCCTGTGCGCGCCCCTGGGCACCCGGGACTGCGGTGCCGTGTCCGCAGCGGTGGAATACTATACGCAGGCGGAGATCTTGTTTGAAGTGGGGCGAGAGAGCTTTTACCCCAGCCCCAATGTAGACTCTGCAGTGATTGCCTTGACCCGGCGGCAGCAGCCCCCGGTGCAGGTGACGGACGAAAGCTACTTTTTCCGTGTGGTCAAGGGCGCCTTTTTGCAGCGGCGCAAGACCCTGGCCAACAGTTTGAACGCCGCCCTGGGCGTGCCCAAGGCAGAACTGACGGCGCTGTTCCAATCTTTAGGACTAAGCGCCACCGTGCGGGCCGAGCAGCTGACCATGTCTCAAATGGCAGCCCTGGCTAACGCGCTCTATGAGAAGAAGGCATAAAAGATCCATGAAAGACAATACCCAAGTTTTTGAAAGTTACAGCGTGCCCCGGGCCGTGCGCACCTTGGCGCTGCCCAGCATGATGGGCATGCTGGTGAATATCGTTTATAACCTGGCTGACACATTCTTTGTGGGTCAGACCGGCAACGCCAATATGGTGGCCGCCGTGTCGGTGACCATGCCGCTGTTTTTGCTGTTTATCGCCTGCGGCAACCTGTTCGGTGTAGGCGGCTGCGCCTTTGTGAGCCGCTCTCTGGGCGAGGGCAAGACAGAGAGGGTCAAGACCATCAGCAGCTTTTGCGTTTACAGTGCTATTGGCGTTGGGTTGGTGATGACCGTACTGTTTTTGGTGTTCCGCAAGCCGGTACTGTACGCAGTGGGCGCGTCGGACGCCACCTTTGCCTACGCCGCCGATTATCTGAAGTATGTGGCCATCGGCTCTCCCTTTATTGTGTCCTCCGTGATGCTGGGCAACCTGGTGCGGGGCGAGGGCGCCGCGAGGGTATCTATGATCGGCAGCATTATCGGTCAGGTGGTCAATATTGTGCTGGACCCGATCTTTATTCTGAATAAAGGCGACAAGCTCTTTGGTCTGACCATGCCCTTTGGCACCGGTCAGGGCGTAGCCGGCGCTGCCATTGCCACCGTTATCGGCAATGTGGTCAGCGTGGTATTCTTCCTGATTTACTTTTTGCGGGGCAAGTCCATTTTATCCATCAGCCCCGGCCGTTACCGGGTGCGGGGCGGCATTGCCCGCGGGGTCATTACCGTTGGACTGCCTGCCGCCATTAACAATTTGCTAATGAGCATTTCCAACATGCTGATCAATGTGTTTTTGCAAGGCTATGGCGACAACGCGGTGGCAGCCATGGGCATTACCATGAAGGCCAATATGCTGGTGGTGATGCTGCAGCTGGGACTGGCGCAGGGCGTGCAGCCGCTGGTGGGCTACTGCTATGGGGCAAACAAACTGGACCGTATGCGCCACAGCATTCGCTTTTCCTGCATTTGCAACATTGTGCTGGGCACAGTAATCACCGTGGTGTACTTTATCTTTACCCGCCAGGTAGTCAGCGTGTTTATCGACGACCCGGCTGTAATCGACTATGGGGTCAAAATGCTGCGTGCCTTGATGATCTCCGGCCCGGTGATCGGCTGTATGTTCGTGCTGAACTTCTCATTCCAGGGCATGGGCAAGGGCACCCAAAGTATGATCTTGTCCCTCAGCCGACAGGGATTGATTTATTTCCCGCTGTTGATTATAATGAATAAGACTGTTGGTCTGGATGGCATTATCTGGTCCCAGGCCGTGGCCGACCTGGTGTGCACCGCCATGAGCGTGGTGATGTTCCTGCTGGTGGTGCGCAAACTGCGCCGGCAGCATAGCCAAAAGACGAAAGCATAAGAAAGGGTGAGGAAAAATGGAGCTGTCCCATTGGAATAAAAAAGAACAAGCACCGCTGGTGGAGTTCTTAGGGGCGTCGCTGCTGTCGCACCCGCTGATGATGTATTATTGTCCGGATCGGGACAAGCGGGAAAAATTCATCACCCGCTATATGGAGCACAACCTGCCCCGCTGGATCCAAACCGGCACCGTGCTGGTCAGTGATCCGGCGCACGCGGTAGGCGTGCTGCTGCCCAAGAACGCACCGGAGTATCGCTCTCCGTCCAATGGCGCCCTGTCCATGCTCTCCGGCGACCGTTCCCGGCGGATCCAATCGCACCGGAATGTAACCCGCAATATCGTGGGCGTGATGATCCCCAGGGAAAAGCCGGTGCAGGTGCTCACGCTCTTTGGCAACGCCGCCGCCCAAAAGCAGGAGCTTTTGCAGCTGGTGTCCGAGGCCCAGGACCTGGCGGACGAAAAGCAGTTTGTCCTGGTGTATGATACCTTCTCCCGCCGCTTGGTGGACGCGCTGGAAAATCAGGGCTTCTCCACCGGCTACCAGCGTAATTTCCTGGATACCCACTTCATCCAAACCCTAATGACCTATAATATATAATGCATGGCAAAAAGCAGTCCACCGGGCTGCTTTTTATTTTTCCATGCGATGTCTAAAATCGAAGAAAAGCGATTCTTCATAGACAATCTGCGCGGGGTATGGTATAGTGTGAGTAAGCGCAAGCAGAAAAGAAAAGGCAGGCAGGTTTATGAGCAAATACGAAAAAGCGGAACTGACCAACATGTGCATGATCTATGACGATGCCGGGCGTGTGGTAGTGCAGGACAAGGTCGGCAAAAGCTGGGGCGGGATCACCTTTCCCGGTGGGCATGTGGAGAAAGACGAGTCCTTTGTGGATTCCGTTATTCGAGAAGTGAAAGAAGAGACCGGGCTGGATATTCAGTCCCCCAAACTGTGCGGGATCAAATGGTGGGAAGCAGGTCACGGCCGTCGCTACATTATCCTGCTGTTCAAAACCGACCGCTACACCGGCACGCTGCATGATTCTAACGAAGGCAAAGTGTTTTGGGCCGAATTAGACGCGCTGCGCTCCATGCGCCTGGCGCCCAGCTTTGACAAAATGCTGGATGTTTTCACCAACGAGGATATACAGGAATACATCCAGCGCAAAGGGACGGATGGATGGACGGATATTTTGAAATGACAAAACAGGAAATGATGGCCACCGTGTATCGCCAACTGGCGCTGGACTATAATTGCCAACCGGAGGATTTTACAAGAAGCGGCATTCTTTTTACAGAAGCAAAAATGCAGCGAGGCCGGCGGGAAATGCCATTTATCACCCCGCGTCTGGAGGTGATCACCATGGGCAAAAGCACCGTGGTCAACGCATCTAAAAGTGTTATGCCCTATGTAAAGCAAAAATTCAGGAACAAAAGCAGCTACGAAATTCTCACCGACAAGCTGGTCTACGGCGCAAATCCCTACTATCTTCCGGATATAGAGCTCATAAAGCCTATGGAAAATGCCGCCTGTTCCTTTGTTCTGCTGGATAAAGACCTGCACGGTTTGTATAAAAACAAGGGCTTTTCAAACGCATTGCAGTATGACCGCGACAGCGCGCGACCAGAAGTGCTGGCCGCCGTAGCCTATGACCAAGAGCAAATCGTCGGCATTGCTTGTGTCAGTGCAGATAGCCAGACAATGTGGCAGATTGGCGTGGATGTGCGCCCTGCCTATCGCGGCAACGGCATCGGGGTAAAGTTGGTGAATATGCTGACCATAGAGACTTTAGCTCGAGGTGTGGTGCCCTATTACACCACGGATATTGCCAATATAAGCTCTCAAAAAGTGGCCGTCAAAAGCGGCTATTTGCCCGCCTGGACCCATTGCTTTAGGAACCGATTACCAAAATTCCATAAATAAAAAGCAGTCCACCGGGCTGCTTTTTATTTTACCGTCGGTGGGGCGAAAATCGCAGTATTTCTAATAAACCCGGCGACTTTTCTGAAGTCCGGCCGGTGTGCGCGTGGTATAGTAAGACTGTGTGCCGGGCAACGAGAACCGGATATAGACAATCGCCGCCGATTATGGTATAGTGAAGTCGCTGTTTTTTACAAAATGAGAGAGATAAGCAGAACAGAAAAAGCAAAGAGCAAGCAAGAGATCCAAGCGGCCGTTTGCAACATTTCGGTATTGGCCCCCCACGGTCACACAAACAGAAACAAGCAGCCAAACCGTCTGCATTTTTGCAGCGGCGCGGTCGGATATCGGAGCAAAAAATGCAAGAGACTATTTTACAATTCGGCACCGGCAACTTCCTGCGGGGATTTGCCGATGACTTTATGCAGCAATTAAACAACAAGGGGCTGTATGCGGGCCAAGTGGTGGTGGTATCCCCCACGGACTCCGCTACAGTAGAGAAGATCAATGCCAAGAAAGGTCGCTACCACCTGCTGCTGCGGGGGCTGGCAAAGGGTCAGCCGGTGCGCGATCTGCGCGAGATCCGCTGCATTTCCCGCGCCGTCAATCCGTACCGGGACTTTGACGCCTATTTGGCACTGGCACGGCAGCCGGCGCTGCGCTTTGTGATCTCCAACACCACGGAGGCGGGCATTCAATTTGACCCCCACTGCCGCCTGACGGACCGACCCGCTGCCTCGTTCCCGGCCAAGCTGACCCAGCTGCTGTACGCCCGGTATCAGGCCCATTTGCCCGGGCTGGTGATTCTGGCCTGCGAGCTGATCGACCACAACGGCCGGGAGCTGGAAAACTGCGTGCGCCGCTACGCCGAGCAGTGGCAACTGGGAGCGGACTTTGCCCGCTGGCTGGAAGCGAAAAACACCTTTTGCAGCACCCTGGTGGACCGGATCGTCACCGGCTATCCCCGGGAGGAGGCGGCGGAGATCTGCGCCCAAATTGGCAGAAACGATGCCTTGTTGGACACCGCCGAGCCTTACCACCTGTGGGTGATCGAAGGGAATTTTGAACAGGAGCTGCCCTTACAGACAGCAGGGCTCAATGTGGTCTGGACCGACCAAGTGGCGCCCTATAAAAAAATGAAAGTACGCATACTCAACGGTGCCCACACCGCCCTGGTGTTCCCCTCCCTGCTGTGCAGGGTGGAGACGGTGGGCGAGAGCCTGAAAGACAAGGATCTGGCGGCCTTTTTAGACTGCTGCCTGCACCGCTACATTCTGCCCACGCTGGAGAATCAAGCGGAAGCAGAGTCCTTTGCAAAGGCGGTGCTGGAGCGCTTTGCCAACCCCTATATCCACCACCGGTGGCAGTCCATTGCCCTGAATTCCATCAGCAAATACACTGCCCGGGTGCTGCCCACTCTGCTGGACACCGTAGCAAACGGCGCGCCGATGCCCCGGCCCCTGGCGTTCTCCCTGGCTTGCCTGATCGAGTATTATAAAATTCGCCCGGTAACGGACGATCCGAAGCAGACTGCGTTTATTAGAGAGAACCCCATTCCGGCCATTTTGGCAAACACCGAGCTGTGGGGAACGGACCTGTCTTTCTTAACGGACACGGTAACAACATGTACGGAAAAGCTGCACCAAAGCGGTGTGCGGGAGGCAATGCAATGGAGTATGTGACCATACATCCGAACGATACGGTCAAAGTGTGCCTGCAAGACGGGCACAAATACGCCCGCCGGGCCATTCGCAAGGGACAGCCGGTGATCAAATACGGCTTTCCCATCGGCATTGCCACAGCAGATATTGCCCCCGGAGAGCGGGTACACTGCCACAACCTGCGCACCGCTCTGGGCGGCGCCAGAGATTACGCCTATACGCCAAAATTCCAATACCCGGCGCCCTTGAGCCAGGCCACCATAGACGGCTTTGCCCGCCCCGGCGGCCAAGTGGGCATACGCGACGACATTTGGATCGTGCCCACCGTTGGGTGCGTAAGCAGCATTGCCCGGGCACTGGCGGACCGCACCGATGCCATTGCCCTAACCCACCCCTATGGGTGCAGCCAGCTGGGCGACGATCTGGCGGTGACCCAAAAGGTGCTGGCCGGGCTGGTGCACCACCCAAATGCCGGCGGTGTGCTGGTGCTGGGACTGGGGTGCGAGAATAACAATATCCCGGAATTCAAAAAAATCTTGGGTGACTGGGACTCCCGGCGGGTGCGCTTTCTCAACTGCCAAGACTGTACCGATGAGCTGGAAAAAGGCGTTACCATCATTCGGGAACTGCAAGCCCTGGCAGCCACGGACCAACGCTGTGCCCTGCCTGTCAGCAAATTGAAAATCGGGCTGAAATGCGGCGGCAGCGACGGCCTGTCCGGCATCACCGCCAACCCCCTGTGCGGCCGGGTCACCGACCGACTGGCGGCCATGGGCGGCAGTGCGGTGCTCACCGAGGTGCCGGAGATGTTCGGTGCCGAGCAGCTGCTGATGAACCGCTGCACCAGCCAAGATGTATTTGACCGAGCGGTGCGACTGATCAACAACTACAAAAATTACTTTTTGGATCACCACCAGCCGGTGAGTGAAAACCCCTCTCCCGGCAATAAGGCCGGCGGCATTACCACCTTGGAGGAGAAGTCCCTGGGCTGCGTGCAAAAGGGCGGCACCGCCCCCATTACCGCCGTGCTGGACTACGGCTTTTCGGTGGCTCCGATCACGGCGGCAATGCTGCGGGCTACA
>OGYK01001164.1_pt1 | contig 19998 bp, 24 predicted proteins | sample 1576501 | NCBI WGS metagenome assembly OGYK01 (sample SAMEA3541530, study PRJEB24748) | human gut metagenome | biome: human gut; feature: human-associated habitat; material: faeces | place: China | collected 2012
AAAAAGAGCTTCAGGATCTCGGTGTTACCAAAATCCCAAGCTCTAATAAAATCCAAAAGCGAATTGAAAATCTTAAATCCGAACAAGCTGCTACTGTCCGGGAAAAACAGGAACTGCAGAAAAAGCAGAAGACACTGGATATCATCCGGCAGAATTTTACAGCATTGCTCAATGCTCCAGAGATACAAATTCCTGTATCAGGAAAAGAGCCAACTCTTTAAAAAGAAGAGGTACCACACATAACGGTGCCTCTTTTAGGCTTCTACACTTCTCGTTTTGATACCATATAAAATGACACTCGTTTCAAATGATTCACCATGATCCAAAAACTCTATTATACCATCATACTTATTTATAACACTTTTTACACTTTCAATCCCCAAGCCATGCTCAATACTATTTTTCTTATGACTTCTATTTAAATTTACCTTTTCCGCCTTTTTGCTATTACATATTTTAAATATTAGCTTACTTTTTTTGTATTGCATCTCTATTGATATCCATCGCTCTTGAAAAGAAATAAGCTCACATGCTTCTATAGCATTATCTAGTAGATTTCCAATAAGTATTCCTGCATCACTATATTGAATATTGAGATTTTGTGGAATAAGAACGACTATTTTCATCCTAACATTCTTTTTCTGAGCAAGACTAACTTTATTATTTAATATTGTGTTAACAATCACATTTTTTGTATATATATTTTTATCACTTTCATCCAATTCTCCTATTATCTTTTTAATTTCTTCTAATATAATACTTTGATTTTTTGACGACATTATTGTAATCATTTTATTTTTCAAATCATGTTTTATCATCCGTACTTTTTTATTGCTTTCCTCTATTTGCTTATAATACATCTCTTTGGACTTAACCTCTTGTATTAACAATTCTTTTTGATAATCGCTCGCAACCAAAGAGGCTAATTTAGCAAAGGTTGCAAAGGTCAGAATATTTGTAAAAAACACCAAAAATATAATACTTATACACAACACATTTGCCAATATAGTTTCATAATATCCCGCTAAATTTACAGTCAAACACGTAATTATAATACTTGAAATTGGTATCAAAAAGAAAAAAATACCCGTTTCAAAAGACATACCATACCATTGTACTGTCCAGAATTTACATATTAAACATATTATAAAGAATCGAATAATTTCACAGAGAAAAGTTGATAAATACTATCCCACAAACTGAGAAAAGACACCATCCAAACACCTTATCAGCAAAAGACCTATTGGTTCTGTGACTATACCAATCCCGATATATAAAACTATTAATAATACTCGATATGGCAAAGGATATCTATATGTTAAACTGTATATAACAATAATTATGCATGTAAAAATGAGATTAAGATTGGGATTTCCAACTAAGTTTATTAAACTCAAAAGACTTACACATAAAATCCAAATCAATTTCTGTATATACTTAGTAGAAAATCTTTCTCTACTGAAGCAAAAAAAATATTTCTTCAATATTATAAAGTCCAGTAAATTTATAACGAAAACACAGGTGAAATTGATCATTATAATTGCTCCTTTAAAAACGCTAAATGTTTTATCTTGACCTCCTGTTTATGATTTCTTCCTACATATAGAATTGTCCCATCCTCCAATATTAATTGATCTTTCACAATTTCTGATATCACTTCCAAGTTCACAATACATGATGCATGTATTTGAACAAACATCTTTGTACTCAACTGTTTCCAAATTTCCTTTATAGTTATATTGCATTCTTTAATCTTATCATCTCTTGTATGTATATACGCCTTTCTTCCATGTTTCTCAATATACATAATCAAGTGACAAGGGATGCTGTAATTATTTTTTCGATAACTAAATATAAAATTTATTTTTAAACGACGCAAATATCTGGCAGCTTTTTCTATAGTCATCTTAAATCTAGAATAAGTTAATGGTTTTACAATAAAATCAAAAGTAACAATATCAAAAACATCATAAACATATTGTGTATGGCTAGTAAGAAAAACAATCAATGCATACGGTGATTCGTTTCTTAAAATATGTCCTAGCTCTAAACCTGACATTTCATTCATTTCTATGTCCAACAAATAAATATCAAATTCAACATCTGTATTCTTTTTATATCTATATAGTTCTTCTCCACTATAAAACACATCGTATTCAATATTCATTTCTTTTATATCATCAATAAATGCTTCAATTTGCTCTACAACCTCTGTAGAATCATCACAAATTGCCAACCGCATAACTCCAGCCTTCCTTTATAATCTATATTTATTCTTAGTCATCTTCACATATCATAAAATAGTCAGCTTGAAAGAACTCACACATAGTTATTCCAAAACCACTACATATTTTATTTATCGTAGATATCGTTGGGTTTGTTCCATGAAAAAGATTCATTAATGTAGATTTGGGAATCGCCGATCTATATGCCAAAGTATAATATGTTATTTTTTTATTTTGACACAAATCACTTATTCTATTACATACTGCTTGGTTAGATGTCATAGAGCACCTCCTATATATAGTCCTAAGAAAAGTTTACAATTCTTTTACTTCTACTAGGTCTATATATAGTCCTAAAATCGTAAAATTATTATTCCTGCACATGGCACATCCAAACGGCCGGGTTTGCGGAGCAAAACGGTCAAAATGCGAAGCTGAACGGTCGCATCATCTTTGATTATTAGCACAGACTCAGCAATAATAGTGGAAGTGCGGTGCGTTGGAAAGTTGTGGATGAAACAGAAGAGAAAGTAGTAAGTCGCTGTATTTATGGAACACCAGAAGAAAATGCAGAAACGTACAAAAGAAGAATATTTTGTGCACGATCCAGAGAGAAATCTAGTATACTGTCCGTCAGGGGAGACCTTGACACATAAATGTATAAAGAAAAATGGCACTTTAAGAAAACAAAGATCGTAAAATTCTTTTTGAAGCCGAATCAGGAAAAGACAGTCTAAAGGATATGTATATCGGAACATCCTTTTGGAACGATAAAAAGAGCAATGGGAGCCAGCTACTTCTTACTGAGAGGAATGAGGAAGATGGCAAGAGTGTTTGCGCTCTATTGTCTGGGATACAATCTGGAAAGAACAAAAAATCTGCTTAGTTTTAATAGAATGATGGAATTAATGGAAAAGGCATAAGCCCTTTTCTTTCATACTGTATGTTTTATTCAGTTTTCAATATCACAAATGAAAGAAAGGGGCTAAAATTACGTCCGGAATTGAAGTTTTCGGACGGTCTTGGGAGGGGGGAATAACTAAAAACGTGCGGTTGTTATAAAACGCATTTGCGACCGCCAGAGGGCGCAAAATGCAATTCCTAGAGATTACATTTTTTCTTTATGCATTTCATTACATCTAATATACAGATTATTACAAACATTATAAAAAATTTCTTTACTTTATTATAATTATAATAAAAAAATCAAGAAAGATTGAGGTGTTTTATATGAAAAACAAAAAAGCGATTATATTTAAAAAAGTCAGCAACATTTTTTTCCGGTTTGCTTCAGTGTTTGCCGTAGTGATTTCAACCATAGCAATTAATCAACGATGTTGGTATATTATGTATGAAGAACCACTTCCAAACGATATAGAGAAATTAAAGGCAAAATAATTATATGAAAATAACAAATTACATAGTAGAACAAATATATAAGTTAGGACTAGCTAACGAAAAATTGTCTATTGAAATATACAGATACGGTATCAACACTGGAATCAATATATTATTAAATATATTAGTTATTTTTTTTGTAGCTATGTTTCAAAGCAAAATAATAATATGTTTTGAATTTTTTCTCTTTTTTATCCCGTTACGCTCAACAAGTGGGGGGTTTCATTTTTCATCAAAACATATATGCTCGGTAATATCAACAATTGTTTTTTCTCTTATTTTGAAATTTCAGGATTTCATTTATAAAAACTCTCTTCCCTTTTTTATATTTGCTTTTTTCTGTAGCATTTTTATTATTGCAATACCTACTAGAGATAATAAATCCAGAAAGTTAAGTGCAAAAGATATTTTGTTTTTTCAAAAGAAAAAAGTTTTTTTAATAAAAATCTTCCTTATGACTGTGATTACTTTGTTATTATTCAATCAGAAAGTCTACGTTACTCCAATTCTGTCAGCAATCATTTTAGTTGCAGCATTACTCATTGCTGATGTTATAGTTTTAAATGTTAAAAATAAACGTAAACTTCAAATATAATCAAACTGAGAGTGTATTCATCATTTTTGCATTATTTCTATTCTCAATTGCGCAGTTTTCGTGGAATATGCATTCTCCATACCAGAGAGCATTTTTTAACGCTATTTATTTTTGTATTTTAAGATGTAATACTTATTCAAATCATTCTTTAAAAAATGAGCAAAGAATGAGTATCATCATTATCAAGGCATACAAATGAATACTTTTAGAAATGATTCCGTTAAGAATACATCCTAAGCAAAAGATTCTATCTCAAGAGCGTATGATTTAAATCCGGCAGACAGGGGCTCAGAGCGCACCGGAATAATCATTTGGGGAAGATGACTCAACTTGAAATTTGTTCTCATGAATATGAATGTATGAACGATGGCTGTGAAGCAACAACGTTTGCTGAAACATTTGATGGTTTTCTTAATGCTTATAGTCGTATGACAGAACGATGTACTGATTTTATCTGTACATTAGCAATGGAATCCAGTTGTGAAGGCTGCGCTCGTATTTGTAAGGCACTAGGCATTAAAATTAGCGGGGATACTGTTATAAGACTGCTTTTAAGAAAGTATGAATCTCTTCCCAGACCAGAGGTGGGTGATGTAATTGGCGTGGATGATTTTGCATATAAAAAACGACATACATATGGAACTATTATTGTAAATGAAGAAAATCATGAACCAATTACGCTGTTGGATGGAAGAAATGGAGATGCACTAAGAAATTGGCTTAGGAATAATAAACATATAAAAGTAGTCACTCGTGACCGGGCGAGTGCATATGCAAAGTAATATCGGAAGAATTACCCGATGCTATGCAGGTAGCAGACCGGTTTCATTTACGTCAGAATTTATTGAAGACAATCAAAAAGGCTCTAAATCATGTACTTCCGTCAACAGTAAGTATTCCTCATGTTGAGCAGTCCACAGTTATAGAAGAACCTTGTAAAAAAAATCGAATCTGATGTGGATAACTCTTCTATTTTTTCAGAAAAACGGTATAAAATGATTTGTCAAATACAGAAATATTTAAGTGAAGGCTGTAGCTATCGTGAGATAGCAAAACGGATGGGGATAGGACGAAATACGATAGCAAAATATCGTGAAGGAGATCCGAAAGTACTAAGTATGTACGGGATCCGACAGAGAAAATTGGATATATTTTATGATTTCATTATTCAATGTTTGGATTCCGGGTGGAGTAAAAGTAAAACAGTAGCCAGATCGTGAAACGCCTAATTTTTTCAGTATCCCGCTGACAGAAACTTGGCGTTTCACCGGTAGGTTATTAATTTCTTTCACATATTTTGATGTGGCAGAGTAAAGAGTTTTTGTCATTTTCCTAGAATACCGATTGCTTTTTTTATACTTCTAGTGCATCCTTTGTATCTCGTAATTCACGTTGCAACCGCGCAATCTCTTTTGCTTCATCCCTTGCATAATTACCAGATCCACGCGTTGGAACACTGCCTTCATGTTCCTTTGCTGCTTTCATCCAGTTCTTCAATGCAGATTCACTGATACCAAGATCTTCTGCACATTTGCGAAGTGCTACATCTAGATGCTTCAATCGATACCGTACTGCATCTTCTTTAAACTCTTGTGAATATTTTGTACCTTTTGCCATAACCATTCTCCTTCCTGATCTATGACTATCATATAATATTTATTGAAAATGGTCATGTTTATTTTGTACTATTTATCTTCTAACACCAACTAATATTGATATAGGTATCAGTATTAGCAGTATAATTAATGAGATAAGTATGACTGCACTACTAGCTTTAAAAACTATGTTGATTAGGATAATAATCCCCCCTGCAATCATCATACTTAAACCTCCCACACGCTGTTGAATATTCCAAGTTCTTTCATCCTGAATTCCATCTTTATATCTGATACCAGTCAACTTGTTCATTTTAGTTTTAGGAATAATATTTCCCATTAAAACCAAAGCTATTCCTAACGTTACAAAAATGATTTGAGACAGATTTATAGCAATTAACTCTTCATTAAAACTTGTAAGCTTAAATGCATTGTAAATAAATCCAAATATTATTACATTAAAAACACTCAAACCAATTATTCCACCATAAATTCTTACTTTTTTATTAGACTCTTTTGTATCCGTTTGAAAAAATACCCTCATGATTCCCCCAAAAACTATCGGTATTATTCCATAAATCAATATTTCATACTTACTTCCCCATCGGTCTACGTCAAATCCCGATCCATAATGAGCTGGAATACTCTTCGGTAAGTAAAATAATGATATAACTGCCACTATCATTGGTAAAAACATCAAAATATTAAATATAGTATCTTTCTTATTTTTCATTTAAATTCCCACCTTTTAATGAATTAATCCATAGAATAATTTCATCTAATATTGAAGTATTTATTTCATAATAAATAAAATTCTTATACCTTTCCTCACAAATCAGATCATTTTTTTTTAAAAGTTTTAAGTGATATGATATTGCCGAATCCTTTAAGTCACATTTATTTGCCAACTCACCTGCCGTTAATTTTCCATTCCTTAATAATAATAAAATTTTTCTTCTTTTTGGATCAGCAAGAGCTTTAAAAAGATTTTCATTAATCATTCATTTAAACCTCTCATTTTCTTTTATTTAAGATTAATATAGTTCTAATATATATATATGTCAATAACTATTTCAAAAATTTTTAAAATAGTTTTCGACTTATATATAGTATCAAGAAAGTAATCTTTATAAAGTAAGCGCAAATATTGCTACGTTACTTGTAAATTAGTAAGTGCTTAGTTTCGGAGGGGTTTTTATCCACTTCGTCTCTGCTTTATAATTGTAGCTAGGAAACGCAAGCGTTTTATTCTACTTTGAGGCTTGCAATTATGAAAGCAAAACGTGTCAGTCGAGAAGAGCAACGGAAACTTATTATGGAATGCCGTTCCAGCGGTCTTTCTGATTACCAGTAGTGTGAAGCACATGGAATCCATGCCGATACTTTTTACAACTGGGTCAGTAAGTTACACAAAGCCGGCGAGACAATACCTAATTCCGAGAGTAAACACTTGGGAATCCCGGTTCATCAGGAAGTTGTCAAAGTAGATTTAGTTCCGGAATAGACACCAACTGCTACAATAATGGTGCAAAACACTCGCACTAAAGCAATGCCTGATACTGATGCTAGTGTTGATATTGAAATCGTGGTGGGTAATTCTACCATTTGATTCTTTAATAACACCAATCCAGACTTAATCAGAACTACACTCCAATATTTAAGAGGAACATCTCATGCTTGGTGATATTTCCCTTGTCTCGTTTGAATCCAGTACCATCATTGAGCAGCCCTGAGCATTCTCAAAAGTGTATTTAGAAATGAGGCAAATGCCTACTCGGTGATCGCCTAAGTGGGTTTGTTCCAATTCTAAGCACGGCAACGATCCTATGCTCTGATGCCCCATATTTACTGGATGAATTGCAGAAGAGGAAACTTCTACAAATGTTTGTGTCTGGTCCGCAATTTTCAGATAAGCCTCACGAACTTTTCGGAGTCCCCAGTAATAACTCGCTTTTGTAATGTCGTGCAGCTGACACCATTCGTCTATTTTCATTCCCTGTGGACGCTTTGGCAGTCCTTAATCAGTTCAGTCCATTTACTTAAACAAGTTTGCTGTGTAACTAAACTTGTGTGAGATTTCATAAACTCACCTCCTGTAGCAAAGGCTGAAAAGTTGAGTATTAAACTTTTTGTACTTCTATTGTGATGAATTTATTATCTCACATATGATGACTTTGAAAAGGTACTCGCTATTTTGCGTTTACTATGATACAGACAATCTGTTGTAATCATCCTGCATTAATTTAAAATCTTAATACAATCTTTTTAATGTTCTCAACTATCAAGCATTTCTGTCTTGAAAATGCTCCATCATCTTTATTTTTAATGATTTTATAAATTAATCGTCTCATCAAATATACTGCCCAATTCTGCTTCATGCGTTATTATGATAACTATTCTATTATATTTTAGTGTTTTCAGGAATTTAATAATATCTTCAACACTATCAGAATCTAAATTAGCTGTTGGTTCATCAAAAATATATATAGGGGCATCCTTTATAATTGTCCGTAAGAATAATACTTTTTGTTTTTCTCCGCCTGATAATTCACTTAGCCTTTTTTCCATCAAAGAACTCAAATTAAAACTATCATTAAAATACAAATGTTTTAAACTTAATTCTGAAATTTTCCTTATAATACTTTCTGGCGTTTTTTCTAATAAATGTTCAAAGAGTAATTCTTTTACAGTTATATTTAAATACTGAATACTTTGCGTCATTACAGAAATATTTCTCATTCTAAAATTATAAATATCCACTTCTGAGAGGTTTATTCCATTAACCTCAATAATGCCACTTTTGTTAGGTAATTCTAATACGCCAATAACAATTCTAATGAATGTGGTTTTCCCTGCTCCATTTGCACCAACGATACCATAAATTTTATTTTTTTTGAAAGTACATTTTACCCTATTTTTAGCGATAAAAGGATGCTCTAAATTTATAACATTTATTATATCGATATCATTAACAATGTTATTGCCATTTTTCTCTTCTTTTATATCTGAAAGTTCACAAAGCCTTATATATGCTGCCTTGGTATCTTGATATTGATTTCCTAATTCAAAAAAATATTGTATACTTTGGATTAGTATTGAAAAATATGCGTTTACAATAGTAAATTCTCCTATTGTCATATAACCATTGATTATTTGCACTCCCCCCACTATTAATACTCCGGAAGTAAATAGTAAACCTAAAAGTCCATCAATTGACGAAAATAGGTATACAATTTTATTATAAGATAAAATTTCTTTTATATATACGGAAAAAATATTACTTACAAATCGTCCCCAAAACGTAAAATCAGCACTTACTTTTACTTCCTCATTTATTCTATATTGCTCATTTATATCATTCATATATTTATTGCTTGCCTCTTTAAACTTATAACTTGCCTTAAACAATGGTCTTTTTAGTCGAAAATATAGAAAAATATAGAGAGGAATAAACATCAATGATAAAACTAATATATACGTATTTATTTTATAAATAGATAACGTAATGGTACATATCATAAACATGTTTAAGAAAACTGAAAGATAATTTTCTATATAAAAAGTTACCAGAGCAATCGAATCACTATTAACCCTTTGGTTTAAATATGTAGGATCATATTTATTAAACTTTAACAAAGAAATTTTCCTTAAATGTTGAATCATATTATTCATTATATCGCATGACATAACATTTATAACTTTAACTTTTAGCAATGAATAAAAGTAATTATTAATACTCGAAAAAAAGCCCAAAAAAATTATAAAATAAGCGAAATGTAAAACACTTTCCAAATTAGGTTTGCTTATTAATATATCTAAAAAAGCACCATTATAGTATGGTGTTATTAGCGCTAATAAAGTATAAACAATAGATATTATTGACAGTATAATTATACTCTTTATGTTTTTTTTAAAATATGGTTTAATATATTTATTCATGTTTCTCCTACTACTCTATTATTCAAAGTTTTATAACCACTCTACCGGACATACTTCATTTCAAAAATAACCTCAAATACGCTTTTAATATCAGGCATATTTAAGTTAATTTTTAATCCTCTTAAACGCATATTTTTTACTTTTTCAAATGCATACTTCATAAGACTAATATTTAAATTGGGATGTGTTTTAAAAAAAACATCTTCATCATAACTCCAAGACTTATCATCAAACACTGACTCATCTATACTAATATTATATTTTTCCCTTTCTTCCCAAATTGATGACGGCAACATCATAAGCCAATTTACATTGCAAATTATATTGTACTTTTCAGCGATATTTTCAACTGAATTTAAGGTCATAATAATTTCGTCTTTACTTTCCCACGGAAAACCTATAATAAAGGATAGGAACGCCATTTCTTGGTATCCTTTATCAGAAAGAATATCAAGAGCTTTATATAACTGTTCCATCCTCAACCCTTTCCTTATTCTTTTCAATCCTTCGTCATAACCACATTCAACACCAATTTGAATAAAACTAAACTCATTTCTATTACTATTTTGAATAAAATCACCTTTAATGATATCCGTGGCTCTAACTTCTATCCCAATGGGAATATTCGGGTTAATTTCTTTACTATAATTGTTTCTAATTTCTCTAACTCGCTGCGGGTCATTAGTGTAACAATCATCAACAAAGAGTACTGATTTGATCGGAATACTTGTAGCCGTCTCTTTTAATGCGTACTTTACTCTATCAACCACCTCTTCTGCTGGTAATGCTCTCCAATTATGTCTATGTGGAATTGAACAGAAAGCACAGTTAAAATGACATCCTCGCGACGATTCTACTGGTATGTATAAATAAGGATTATTAATTGGCAATAAAGAATAATCTGGATACGGCATAGCTTTCCATTCATCCACTGTTAATGGCTTCGCATCCTCATTTCTATATATTACTCCATCTATTTTGTATGTGATGCCTGGAATACTTTCAACGTCTTGTTTATGGTTTATAGCATCCAAGAGATGTGGTAGTGTTTTTTCTCCTTCACCGCGTATTACATAATCTGCACATGTAGATTCTAAAACATGCTTATCAAAAATAGTTGGGTGTAATCCTCCTAATATAATTCTTTTTGACTTTTTATCATTAATAATAGAATCTAAAATCTCTTTTGTAATTCCCCAATTAAATGTATTTGAAGAAAATGCAATGACATCACAGCTTTCCATTCTACTACAAATAAATTTATAAGTCTTTTCAACCAAATTGTCTTTTTTATCGAAAATTAAGAATTCACAAGGATCAATGATCTCTACTTCATATCCGGCTTTTTTTACGCAAGCTGACAAAACATACAACGCTAGGGGCGGTGAATTCAAGACTTCAAACTTATTATTTCTTACGAGTGCAGGAACAAATACTAATAATATTTTCATATATATTATCTCCTTTTCCCAAGATATTATAAATAATTTGGGTATTTCAAATTGAGAAATACCCAAATCATTGTAATATTGCTTATGTGGCTCAAACGCTATAAAACAAACTATGGAAGTAATAGCATCAATTAGAACGGTAGTGAATTTTACATAAGCAAATTATGCTACATACTATATCCAATTATCCAGCAACTGCCGCGTTCTTTGTTCCAATCAAGTTGTATGCAACTTGAGCATTTGCTGCTACTGAATAATTTCCAGCCCCAATGTAATTAACCACAACCAATGCGTTTGCTGCAAACGGTACAGCTACTCCTGTAGGTGTCGCTGACTGATCAAGAATTTCAGGTTTTTCATATTTTTCATCCATATTATTTCCTCCTCTCTAAATTTCATACTTAGAGAAACCACTCTTACTACTAGTATTTTTTTCAGTTACATAAAGTCGAACCACAGTTCTACTTGAATTAATCCATACAGTAGCACACCCTTGCCAATATTATTCTTCTCCACTACGCTGTTGCCATATAAATAGACAAGAGGCACCGCTTTTATGTACATTTTTCATATGCTTTCGACCACACCATATAAATTGTGGGTACAGCCAAAGATATTAACTCTCTTTGCTCATTCTTTTTTACTGTAACTCATTTGCATATAATGTTCATAAGTTCTAATTTAGCACATGCTTCCATAATTTGTTCTTGTTTTACGATATTCCCACTGAAAATGCCTTTGTCAAAAATAGTCTTTAAACTATCTTTACCATTGCACAAAAGAAGAAATTCCTTTATAGAATTATCTATTGTAGTGATTTTCTGACCATCTAGCATTATTGAATACTTATTTCCTTCTAATTCAAAATTATATTTATTCGTCAGTGTTGGAACATTTTCCTCTTTCCAAAAATCTGCATAATTTCGTATCTTAATTTGAGATACAAATTTCTTCTGACATCTAAGAATAAAAGAGTAATATCTAGTAGCACCTAGTTTATCATATAACTCCAACCATTGCTTTGCATCACACCTTTTCTCAGAAGGATTAACAATATTTGTTAATAAGCTTACATTACTTGATTGAGTAGACAAATCAATACTGTTTAACAACGTTAACGTAACATCATAATTTGATATGTATTTTTCTAATGATTTCTGCAAAAATGGACCTTCACTATCACCTAATGTCTCTCCTACCATTATTCCCCATCCACCATCATTAAGATGTCGATCATATCCTTCCAATATTTGGTCAATTAAATCTAATCCATTTTCTCCTCCATCTCCACACAAAGGATATTTTATGCCTCTTGGAACTGGAATAAATGGCGGGTTAGAATAAATGATATCAAATTTTTCCTCTTTTACTGGATCATACAAAGAGCCTGTACGAATTTCAATTAAATCTTCCATTCTATTTAATACCACGTTGAATTTCGTAACTGGAACTGCATCCGGGTTATATTCAATCCCTATTCCTTTTGCCCAGCCAGCTTTTTCGCATCCTGTAATCAGTTGAATTCCACTCCCAGTACACAAATCAAGAATTTTGTTACTTCTATTGCAAATTTGACTATTCGTTAAAATATATGAATCCGGTCCAATATATACATCTTCATCTTTATTTCTACAATGTGGATAGTAATATGGAACACCTACTGCAAAGTATTTTGCCATATATGGGATAATGATAATTTCATTAGTTTGAATAAATTCGTTATCATCATTTTTTATTACTTCTAATTGAATCAGCTCATTGATAATTTCTGCTCCCCAAAAGTCAATTGCCTTATTAAAACTAATTTTGTCCCCTAAAAGAAATAGCCTAATCAAATATGCATCTTTTTCCTCAAGTAACTTTGTATATCTTTTTACATATTCATAATTAGGTAATGGATTTATAAAATAATTAGTTGAACATATTTTTTGTGTTATAATATCATAGCTATGAGTATCAAGAAAATCTTTGAATTTGTGAATAAATTCTACATTTTTGTAATCCAGCATATACGTCTCCTTTGTATGTTTAATTTATAAAGCGTGAAAAAACAGTAATGTCTTGCCCCTTGTACTCTCTTTTTAGTATAGCTTCCTCAAAAAATCCCAAACTATTATACAAATCAAATTCTATTAAACCTTCAATTTGATGAAATTCGATTTTATTTACTTCAAACCGTTTCAAGTCATTTAATACATAGTCAAAAAAGCTTTCAAAATGTTCCTCATTAATATCACAGATAAAAACTGTTATTTTAGTAGTTCCAGTTAGCATATCTATTTGATTAAGTGTAATAAGATGTTTTATTTCATTTTCCACTTTACATATGTACGATAATTCATTTAGAGAAAACTGCCTACTTCTTAACAAATGTTCACGGTAAAACATCGGAGACTTTTCATAAATAAATACATTATCATAATTTTTATTAGCCAGAATAAACTTTTTCATTTCTACAAAATCATAATCTGATGCGGTTTTAAAAATCACTCCTGATGGCTTTTTTTCATTTTCAAACTGCAGTAATTTTAAGTCTTTTAAATAATATAAAATTTCCTTCACATCACTAGTAAGTTGTTCTATATCCACATCAGGATATTTTTTTTTCATCAACCTAATAATATCATTTAACGAATTATTTCCATCACACTGGTCAAAAATAAAAGTTGCAGTTGAGTTAAGCACCTTCAGACCATACTCACTTGAATCTACTGTACAACAATTGTTTTTTTCGTGCCTAATATAAACATTTTTCTCACATCTTTTTGGTATCATAAAATTAATCCTCCTTTTTTTCTTCAATAATATCTATATATTTTCTTTCATCTGTCCATGCCTTGAGCTTCACATCTTTAAAATCGCTAATTGTAATATACTTTTTGGCCATCTCCAATACTTCAGGACGTTTCCAAATAAAATTAAATCCATTGTCCCAATATTCCTTTAATGTATGCTTTCTTATATTCCCAACAGAAATAGGCATGTAAATTGATGGCCCAATATCTCCATTAGACCTCACTTCTAATGAAAGTGCGATATTCCTATTTTCAAAAACAGGTAGTGCAATATGTTCAAGGGGATCCCCCCATTCTATACTAAGTGCCTCATTTTTATATTGCTCTTCTTTCTTTTTGATTTTATATATAAGATCCAAATACTGGTCATCAGATGGTTTCAGTTTAACATAATTATCATACCCTCTTCCAAGAGGTAATAATGGCATCATTCTTATACTTTTTACCCCGTTTTCAACCATAATATCTACAAAATTATCGAATTGATCGATATTTAATGTCGTAGGGCAAAAGGCAACAGCAAGCTGTTGGATATGTTTTTCTTTCATGATTTTAATTGCCCTAAGTGCATGACTAAACGCTCCCTCATGCCCTCTAAATGCATCATGAAAATTTTCCCCATCCGAATCCAAACTAATTTGAAGCATAGTGATACCCGATTGACTTATCATTTCAGCTTTTTCTTCATCAATAAGATATCCATTAGAAACCATATTTACTTGATATATGTTACTACTGAGCTTTTTAAGAATTTTAAATATATCTTTGCGAAGCAAAGGTTCCCCTCCGCAGATGCAAACAGAAAAAGGATTAACTTCTATAATCTGATCGCATAAATTCATCGCTTCGTCTTCAGTTAATTCATCAGAAAATGCTTTGTAATAATCACTATCCCCACTGCGATTAAGGCAATGAAGACATTTAAAATTACACCTGTTAGTTACATCCCATGATACAAAATATGGTCCTGTAAGATTTTTTACTGTTTCATCATTTATCTCTCTGAGATGTAATAATTGTTCACTTATTTTATCCATACATAACATCCTTTCTTTTTTTTTAAGATACCACAAAAAATCATGAATTTAATACAATGTAATAATTTGACATTTATATGTAATAGAATGTTAGATTGTCCCCATGTTAACATCGGTCAAGCGTTGGTTTCATTTAGTTACTTTTACGCAAACCGCTTTCAGATCATTTTTGCACCTGCAATCCATGACTTTCAATAAAATTCATGTTTCCAAACACATAGGCTGTCACTGCAGAATCATCTCTGATCTGATAGATTCCAAATACCGGCTTTATTCCAATCAGTAGATCTGCTTCTTTTAGTGACTGCTGTTGCGGATATTTCTTCATCTTCCACTCTTGGTTCTTCATACCATACAAACCATCATGATTCTTCAATTATTTCTTGAAATTAGTTGTATAAGACCTACATAACGTTTCTACCTATAGAGGGATTTACTTTTAGGGCAAGATACGCCCAGAGTAACTCTTATTTCCTATTCGGAAATCAGGTCACCCGGCAATCTTGATGGGGATTCCGCTCCCCATACCCTCGAAGATCTATCATTACATATCAGATTTTATGGCTTACTACTTTTGTAGACGCAGCTTCCCGACTGTTTCTGCAAAGCAGTAAATCTAGAAAGGAGAAGACATTTTGAAAAGAGGACCACATAAAAAAAGAAAAAAAAGAACGAACTGCATTATGCTCCGACTTACTGATTCTGAATTTTCTATCGTATCAGAACAAGCCGAAAAAAACCGTCAACCACTTTCTGTCTATATGAGAGAAATTGCTCTATACCGATCATTTTCTGCAAGAGCACCTATTTCAATCAGTATCAGCGATCTGCAGCCTTTGGTTACAGAATTTGGTCGAATCGGAAATAACCTGAATCAAATTGCAAAATATTATCACACCGGAGGCATGAAGTCTATGGAGATCGAATCAGAAATCAAACGATGTATCCAAACACTTTTTCAGCTTCGCGCACAATTAGTAAAACTGGAGGAGGAGATCAATGGCAATCTTAAAACATACATCAAATAAAAGCACAAACTATACAGACGTTATCCAATATTTAACGTTTCAATATGATGAAACGATGGATAAACCAATCTTAGATGATTCCGGAAATCTGCAATTAAGAGAGGAATTTTATATGGATGGGATCAACTGTAAACCTATGACTTTTGATTTGGAATGTAAACAACTCAATAAAAAATATCATAAAAATCAATCCTATGGTGAAGTAAAAACACATCAATACATCATTAGTTTTGATCCGAAGGATATTAAGGAGCATGGTCTGACAGGAGAAAAGGCACAAAAGTTGGGACTGGAATATGCTAGAAAAAATTTCCCCGGACATCAAATTCTTGTTGCAACTCACACCGATGGAAATAACAAAAGTGGAAATATTCATGTCCATATTGTCTTGAACAGTTTGCGAAAATATGATGTACCAGAGAAGTTCTTTATGGAACGGGATTGTGATCATAAAGCCGGATATAAGCATCATCAGACAAAAAATTTATTAGAATATTTAAAGATGGATCTGATGGAACTTTGCGAGTGTGAAGGACTTAATCAAGTCGATTTGATTCCTTCCATCACAAACAATATTTCCCATGCTGAATCTAAAGTCATGCAAAAAGAGCAGCGCAAGCTAGATCAGCTTAATCAGGAAATTATTGCGGATGGACTTACTCCTACCCGAACTAAATTTCAAACACAGAAGCAATATTTAAAGGAGTCTATTTTAACAGCAGCTTCTAAATCAAATACGTTGGAAGAATTTAAAAACATCCTTTGGGAGCAATATAAAATTCAGGTTCGGGATAAAAGAGGACGTTTCAGTTATCTACATCCGGATCGTGAAAAAGCAATTAGTGAGCGATCACTTGGAACTGCATTTTCAAAAGAAGAGCTCCTTTCCAAAATTGGAAAAGAGCTCAAGAAGTCCAATCAGCCTAGATATCAGAATGATCCACTTGCTATTTTTAGCTATCCTACTAACCTACGTTTGGTTATAGATTTGCAGAAATGTGTAAAGGCTCAACAAAATGTTGCATATGCAAGAAAAGTTAAAATCAGTAATCTGCAACAAATGGCGGAAACATTAATTTTTCTTCAAGAGAATCAATTTGATTCCTTAGAACAGTTGCAACATGAATCCGATACCATTTCAAAGCAGATTGATAATTTATCCGACCAAAAAAATAACCTACAGGATCAAATTGCAGATTTGAACAAAAAGATCCATTATCTTGGACAGTATCATGTAAACAAAAAGTACTTTTCTTCCATGTTGAAATCTGGCAATAAAGCTGACTACCGGAAAACGCATTCTGATAAAATAGCACAATATGATGAAGCACGAAATTTTCTTAAATCCGTTTATCCCGATAGCGATTATCCTGATTTAAATCAGCTAAAGAATCAGAGAAAACAAATCCTGACAGATTATAAATCATTAAATAGTGATATACACGATTTATATAAACAGAATCAAAAATTAAAGATTGTATCCCATAATTCTCAGGAATTGTTGTCACATAAGCAAGTAATCTCAAGAGAAAACTTACATTTATAGCCCAATAATTCATTTATTATTTTTTTGATACTACAATGTCAGGCGCTAGAAAGTTTATTAATTATTTTAATCTTGCTTTCTCCGCCTGACACTTTTTATTTAATTATTCTGCACATATTATAATATTTATTCAAAATTTTTCTTTATGGAATCGCAAGAACCATCCCCGATTTATTAAAAATCTCTGGCTTTCACTTTATTCTCTTATATAGCTTAATTCTTATTTTTATAATAATTCATCTCATTTGCGATAGATGAATTAATTTTAACGCCGTAATTATAAGATTCTCCCGGATATCCCCCATGATTAAAACCAGCAGCTTTCATTGGAATTGTAAGATATATCGCCCCACCACTCATTCCTCTTGACGAATCAGCAGTATATCTTAAAAAGGATCCACTTGTAGATTTTATTTGTCCTATTCCTTCCCACAATTCATACGGATGTTCTCCAGCATATCCAGTTAAAGCCATTGTGTTTCCAACTGAAACAGATGTAGTCCAGCCTAGATATCCTAACGTATTACCTATATTAGAATTTAAAGATAAAAAAGCATAATCTTTCGTATCATCACGTTCGCTTTGATACGTTGCCGGTAGCACCGCAATTGTTGCCTTATAAGATGCCCCTACTATTGATCCACTGTTATTAACCCCGGGATAAAAAATAATAGAAGAAGGATATCCACCATTCTCATGACTATATACAACATGCGCAGCTGTTGCCACATCATTAGGACCAAAAAGCCATCCTGTTCCAAATGAACTTGCTCCATCAGGCCAAGTACAACTCACAACACCATAAGAGCAATATGGGAAAGTAGTACTTGATAAATTAGCAGGAATTCTATACCTATCATCACCATCAATAATCGCTCCATATGTTTGAATTCCAGTACTGATTCCCTCTGGAATGTATGAGTCAACTGAATCACTATTTTGTTCCTCAATTTCTACTGTCTTCATCTCATTAGTCTTTAAATCAAACTCTATCATTTCACTTGATTCGGCTGCAAATATAGGTATTCCATGTAACAAAAAGCATATTCCTATAATAGTAGCACTCAATTTAAATTTTTGTTTAGCTCTGATTTAGTTGCCTCCTTCATAAATAACAACATCATCTACTGAATACAATAGAATGGGATAATGTATTTTCATTGGAGCCATCTTCTGAATTCGGATAATAATATACTTTTACGTCCTCCCCTATCTCATATTTATCCTCAAAATCTCCAAATGGCTTTATCCAATATACATTCTCAAATTCGTCTTTTATAGCAATATTATTGGGATAATTAATTTGTACAACATATCCTGATATACTTTGTATTTCTGACAAATATAAAATAGTCAATAATCCTAGTAGTAAAATTAAAATTGAGGTTACTTTTATAATATCTTTTTTCACATATTTTCGTATTTTCATATTGCTCCTTCAATATTTATATCTTGATCTTAAACTTACGAAATCGGATCTACTAATTGAACATGCTAAAAAGACATACTATTCCCTAAATCACTCTGTTCCTCAAAAATAATATGTCTTATATTCACCACATTTTTGATTTTATCATTTTTCCATTTTATGCACAATATTTTCAACGATTCATTTATATTTTCAGCAAGACTTACAATTCTCACTTGGTTATTTTATATATATCACACAATTCTTTTTCGAAAAAGGGCAATGAGATTTCTCCCACACCCTTTGTCATTTCTTACCTATTTACGATTCCGCTCCATCTCCATCCCCTGATACCGCCTCGGCATTGGCTTTCCCTGTTTCTTTGCAACCTCACAGCGGTGTTTATACAAACGCAAAAGGACAGATTTCCTCTTCTTTGGTACTTCTGGATTCTCCTTTTTCGGTAGCAGATTGTTGATTCTTCCATACCGAAAGCCGTTCTTTGGTAGCTCCCTTCTGTTTTTCCTGTTCATTGAACTTCTAGATCTGCTCATAATTCTCTGCCTTTACCTCCTGAACTAATTCCCCTAATTCGTTATAAGGCATATGTTTTAATTTCTTTCCAATCTCCGTATCCTTCACGTCTGTTATTGAGAGGGTATGGGAGATCCCCATCAAGATAAATCCCATAGGATGACAGGATGCCAAATGGCAATACCGTTAAACATGGGTGGATCTTGCTCTTATTTGTCCCCCTCTATATAACGAAACGCTCAGAGCCTGTTTTACAGTGGGGGAAAAGAAAAAATATCAAAAAATTGATGATTAATGATGAGCTTGTGATAGAATGAAAAAAGAGAAAAGCATAAAGGATGTAGTTGTGGAGAATATTTGTTATGATTAGAAAGTTGCTGAACGGAGATATCGATAGAGTTGCTGACATATGGTTAAAGACAAATCTGAAAGCACATTATTTTATTT
>OGYK01001174.1_pt1 | contig 19910 bp, 17 predicted proteins | sample 1576501 | NCBI WGS metagenome assembly OGYK01 (sample SAMEA3541530, study PRJEB24748) | human gut metagenome | biome: human gut; feature: human-associated habitat; material: faeces | place: China | collected 2012
AATTTCTGAAAGCATTTGGCGAAGTGGAAGTTTTGAAAGACTTATAGAAAAACGGAAGAGGAAATGGAATTTGCAAAGCAGCTGCAGGCTACCGTTGATCCGGCAATCAAAGACAGGGATCAGAGAATGTATGAGGCAAAAGAAAAGGCATTAGCAGATGGCGTTGTTTCCAGAAATGCCTGGGAAAAAGCACCGCTTACTGCTTCTTCGGACAGTGGAGATGTGAGCCAGATGATGCCGATGAACCTCTTTACCGCAGTTTGCTGGCCTGTTGGTGTTGCACCGCATACCTGGCAGAGCTGTGCATCTGCCGGAAGCACGATTGGACAGAAAGGTGCATTCTACGCAGCGAAAGTCATTGCAGCAACAGCATATGACCTGTATACACAGCCGGAACTGCGAAAAGAAATTCAGGACGAATTCGATGCACAGGATAGAGAACCATATGCACCGATGTATGATGGTGAATAGGAACAAGAAAAAGTAAAGAAAAAAGGTCCCGGAGCCGTAAGGTTTCCGGGATTTTTATGAGGAAAAAAAGTAAGTGTGTGACTGGATTTGACAAGGATTTTCATGAATGTTACACTAGAAAAATAGGAGAAAAACGGACTGTGCGAGGGGGATAAGTGCAGTCAGGCAGGAGACAAAAATGGGTATTGCAATACAGGAATTATTATCGCAGGAATATTTTAAAGATTTTTACGTTCTGGCGGGGGCAAAGGGACTGCACCGTGAGATCCAGGGGATCACAGTTATGGAGGCACCGGATGCATTTCACTGGACCAAAGGGAAGGAACTGGTACTTTCATCAGGGTACGTTATTGCAAAGGAACCAGATTGTATTGAAAAAGCATTCCGGGAGGGAAGTGTCCAGAAATCAGCGGGAATGATGATCAAAAGAGAACGATATCTGGAGAAAATACCGGAGGAGATACTGGAGCTTTTTGATCAGTATGAGGTGCCCCTTATCTCCATGCCATTTTCAGCACCATGGATGGAAGTGATGAGCCAGATTAATACTGCTGTGCTGAACCGGACCATACGCAGGCTGCGGATCAATACCAGTCATATGACATTTCAGATGTCGAATTTTTCATATAAAGAGCAGAAGATCAAGCGGATCCTGCAGGCGATGGAGGCTGAGATGGGTTTCCCGGCATTTTTATATGATTTTGTAGAAGAAGAGGCGTATTACAGTTCGATGAATTTTCAGAAGATAGCGAAAGGATTCGGACTTGAAACAGAGGATTTCTGGGAGCCGTCAATGCCGTATACCCGGCATACGCTTTGTGATTACATGGACATGGTGAGATACCGTCTTGTGAATCAGAGTCACCAGGAGGGACCGAGAATCAGCTGGATACGGGTCCCGATTTCTGTAAATGGAAGTGTACAGGCGTATTTTGCCGTGATGGAAGCGCGGGAATTCCTGGATTATTATGATGAGTACAGTATCCGGATTGCCTATCTGATGCTGCAGGGATTATATGAGCAGATCGTAGCGGCACAGAACATGGGAAATATCGGATTTGAGAACTTTGTGTTATACGCTTTGAGTGCAACGGAAGATGATACACAGAAGATGATGTTTCAGGCGAATGTACAGGGAATTTCCATGAGTACAAAATACAGGTATGTATTGTTCCGGCGCGCGGACAATCAGGAAGAACTTCCAAACCGGAGAAAAGAGATCCTTGAGGCTTACAGGAAAAGCAGTCTGATCAAATATGCCAGAATCGCAATGATCGGAGAAAATGTGGGAATTCTTTTTTTGGAAGACAGAGAAGAAGACTGGGAGAAAGGTCATATCCTTGCACTTCTGGAAGAATTCCGGAGAAGAGTTCTGAAGAGCTGTCCGGAGACGGCACTGGAATTTGGTTATTCACTGGATGCCGCTTCTCTTGGGCATATCCGTCAGAGCATAGAGAAATGTCAGAAAGCACTGAATATGGGGAAAATGATTTATCCAAGCCTTTTTGCATGGGAGTATTCTCAGCTTGGTGCACTTGCATGGCTGGATATTCCGGAAGAAGAGCTTACTCATATGCTCTCGGCTTACAGTGTACTCCTGAAAGATGAAAAGAATATCGAACTTTTAAAGACTTTAAAAGTATATCTGGAAAATAATATGAACTACAGCGCAACGGCTGAAAAATTATATGTACATATCAATACGATCAGGAAGAGGATCGACAAGGTAAACGAACTTCTGCAGATTGACTGGAGCGATAATATTGCACGGATGAATGCAGAGCTTTTACTGCGCTTTTTGAATCTGGAAGAAAAAATTTAACGTTTCCTTGAACAAGAATTGATGATTTTCAGGGCAAAAGATGATACAATGTATATTGTGTGAAAAAAAAGACAAAGAGGGAGATGCCTATGCCAAAGAAACAGAAGGCAAAGATAAAGCAGAAAAATAAGTGCCCTGAAAAGCTGATCCGGACAGAGGCTGCAAAAGAGATTGCAGAGATAGACCGTTCGCTTCAGGATCAGAAGTATCAGCTCAGATGCAGAGCTGCAATCGATCTTCTTACAGCAAAGCTGAATATGATAAATGCAGATCTTTCGCGCAAGAAACGTCATGTTGTGATCAACCAGATCAGCAGCAGAGTGAAGACGGCAGAGAGTATTTATACAAAACTGATCCGGAAAGGCCTGGAGCCGGATTTTGACACGGCAAGAGCAGAACTGAAGGATTTGATCGGAATCCGCGTGGTCTGTCCATTTGAAGATGAAGTGTACGAGGTCGCAGACCGTCTGAAAGCGCAGGGAGATGTACAGATCATCCGTGAGAAAGATTATATTAAGAATCCCAAAAAGAACGGATACAAGAGTCTTCACATGATCGTGGAGGTCCCAATTTATTCATCCAAAGGACCACTGAAGGAAAAGGTGGAGATCCAACTCCGTACGGTGGCAATGGATTACTGGTCTGTGCTCGAGTACCAGATATTTTATAAGAAGACAGAGAATGAAGAGGTTGCAAAGGAATTAAAAACCTATGCAGATGAAATTTCTGAGCTGGATGCAAAAATGCTGAAACTCAGGGATAAGATTGAAAAAATGTAGTAGAAACACAGGGAAAGAATGTGCGAAGGCGCATTCTTTTTTTGATACAATCAGGAAATCAATTGCATAGGCATTGCAGTTAGGTTATAATCTAGTACAGTATGGACAGATATATTACAGAATGGATATGAGGAAATACTATGAAAATGATTAAGACAGATAAACTTGTATTTGAATATGCAAAGCGTGACGAAGAAGGTAATATTATAGGGAAAAGCCGCGCTATTGATGAGGTATCGCTGGATATCGAGCCGGGACAGTTTATTGCGATCCTGGGGCATAATGGCTCTGGGAAGTCTACACTTGCAAAGCATATGAATGCCCTGCTGGTTCCGTCTGACGGAACCATGTGGGTAGACGGAATGGACACGAAGGAAGAAGAACATCTGTGGGATGTACGTCAGAGCGCCGGAATGGTATTCCAGAATCCGGATAATCAGATCATAGGAACGGTCGTTGAGGAAGACGTGGGATTTGGTCCGGAGAACCTGGGCGTGCCGACAGAGGAGATCTGGCAGAGAGTGGAAGACAGCCTGAAAGCGGTTGGGATGATTGAATACCGTCACCATTCACCGAATAAATTGTCCGGGGGGCAAAAGCAGAGGGTTGCGATCGCCGGCGTCATGGCAATGCGTCCAAAGTGTATTGTACTGGATGAGCCAACTGCGATGCTGGATCCGAATGGAAGAAAAGAAGTACTTCGAAGTGTGATGGAGCTGAGAAAAAGAGAACACATTACAGTGATTCTGATCACCCATTATATGGAAGAGGTTGTAGATGCAGATCACGTATTCGTAATGGATCACGGTCATGTGGTAATGCAGGGAACACCGAGAGAAATCTTTTCGCAGGTGGATACTTTAAAGCACTATAGACTGGATGTGCCGCAGGTGACGATCCTTGCTGACGAGCTGAGAAAAAGAGGACTTGATATTCCGGCGGGAGTTTTGAAGAAGGAAGAATTGGTGGAGATATTATGTCGATTAAATTAGAACATATCAATTATGTATACAGTGAAGGAACTGCATATGAAAAGCATGCGCTGAAGGATGTGTCTCTGGAAATCCCGCACGGTGAATTTGTCGGGATCATTGGCCACACCGGCTCCGGTAAATCGACACTGATCCAGCATCTGAACGGACTGATCAAGGCGACAAGCGGAGCACTTTATTACAACGGAGAGAATATTTACGGAGAAAACTATAACTTACGTGAGCTGCGAAATCAGGTCGGGCTGGTCTTCCAGTATCCGGAGCATCAGCTTTTTGAGGTCAATGTACTTCAGGATGTCTGTTTTGGACCGAAGAATCAGGGACTTTCACCGGAAGAATGTGAAAAGCGGGCAAGAGAGGCATTGCAGCTTGTTGGTCTCAAAGAAAAATATTACGATCATTCCCCGTTTGATCTGTCAGGCGGACAGAAAAGACGTGCGGCGATCGCAGGTGTACTGGCAATGCGTCCGAAGGTACTGGTTCTGGATGAACCGACTGCAGGACTGGATCCGAAGGGAAGAGATGAGATCCTGGATCAGATTGCCTATCTGCACGAAAAAGCAGATATGACTGTCATTTTAGTTTCCCACAGTATGGAAGATATTGCAAAATATGTGGATCGTATTATTGTGATGAATAAAGGCAGCGTCATGTTTAATGATGTGCCAAAGAAGGTGTTTGCACACTACAAAGAACTGGAAAGTGTGGGACTTGCAGCACCACAGGTAACGTACATCATGCATGAGATGAAGGAAAAGGGAATGGATGTTCCGACAGATGCAACCACGATAGAAGAAGCAGCGGATGGCATTATGAAAGCACTGAAGAAGGAGAGGACAGCCAAATGATTCGAGACATAACAATTGGACAATATTATCCGGCTGACAGCCGTATCCATAAGCTGGATCCGCGTGTGAAGATTGTATGCACACTGCTGTATCTGATTTCTCTTTTTACATTTAAAAGTATTTTGGGATATGTACTTGCGACTGTGTTCCTGTTTGGATGCATTAAGCTGTCGAAGGTACCGTTTAAATTTATTGTCAGAGGACTGAAGCCAATTATCATTCTGCTTCTGATCACAGTAGGATTTAACTTATTTCTGACACCGGGCGGAGAAACACTGGTCCATGTGGGCTTTATCAAGATCACGGAGTACGGCTTAAGCACAGCGGTTTATATGGCGATCCGGCTGATCTATCTGATCATGGGATCCTCACTTATGACACTGACAACTACACCGAATTCACTGACAGACGGACTGGAGAAGCTTCTTCACCCGTTGAATAAGCTCCATGTACCGGTGCACGAGATTTCGATGATGATGTCGATCGCACTTCGTTTTATTCCGATTCTTCTGGAGGAGACGGATAAGATCATGAAGGCACAGATTGCCAGAGGTGCGGATATGGAAAGTGGAAATCTGATCCAGAAGGCAAAGGCAATGATTCCGATCCTGGTTCCGCTTTTTGTATCCGCATTCCGCCGTGCCAATGATCTTGCAATGGCAATGGAAGCAAGATGTTATCGCGGCGGCAATGGCAGAACCAAGATGAAACCTCTGATTTATAAAAGTGCTGACCACATGGCATACTTGATTACGATCCTGTATGTGGTGATCGCATTTGTTGTTGGAAGATATGTTCCATTCAAGCTGTGGATCTTTTAAGGAGTCAGAAGATGAGAAGAATCAGATTAACAGTGGCTTATGATGGAACAAATTATTGTGGCTGGCAGATCCAGCCAAATGGAATTACGATTGAGGAAGTGCTGAATAAGGCAATCTGCAAGCTCACCGGAGAAGAGATTCAGGTGATAGGGGCGAGCCGGACGGATTCCGGGGTTCATGCAAGAGGAAATATTGCTGTGTTTGACACGGAAAGCAGGATACCGGCAGAACGTTTTTCTTATGCCCTGAATCAGCGTCTTCCGAAAGATATTGTAGTTGTAAAATCAGATGAGGTGGATCTTAACTGGCATCCGCGTTATCAGGATACTCTAAAAACCTATGAATATCACATCATCAATACAAAAGTGCCGATTCCGACAGAGAGGCTTTATAATTACTTTGTAAGTTTTGATCTGGACGTGGAGCAGATGAGGCGGGGAGCGGCTTATCTGGTAGGAGAACACGATTTTGCACCATTTTGCTGTATCCGTACTAATGCAAAGACAACGGTGCGGACAATCACGGATTTGCAGATTCTGCAAAGCGGAGAGCATATTACGATCCGGATTACGGGAAATGGATTTTTGTATAACATGGTGCGCATCATAGCCGGGGTACTGGTGCGTGTCGGAAGAGGATTTTACGAACCGGAAAAGGTAAAGGAACTTTTGGAAGGCGGAGAAAGAACCAGGGAAGCGGTCACGGCACCGCCGCAAGGACTCTGCCTGATGGAAATCAGCTATCAGAATGAAGAATAGTGCATGAGTCTGCTTTTTAGGCAGGCTCATTTTTTTAACAGGAAATTCCGAATAGAAGGTACTACATATCGGAGGAATTTTTGCGATAGAAAAAAACTATAGAGAAGTTAACCTATTCGGATAAACAATAAGTAAAACAGGCAGTTTTATTGAAGAAATATTGTGAAAATGTTATCCTAATAACCAGAGGCATTTTGGGAAAACAGCATAGAAACAGGATGTCATTAAAGAGAGAAAAGGGAAAAAATATGAATTATGTAGGAATTGATATCGGATCAACAGCATCCAAGGTTGTTGTTGAAGGAGATAAGAAAGAACATTTCGTACTGCCGACAGGATGGAGCAGCAAAGAGACGTGCGAAAAGATCAAGAATAAACTGCTTGAGATGGGGATAGATGTTACCTCAGATGATACAAAGGTAGTTGCTACAGGATATGGAAGAATCGCAGTTGATTTTGCAGATCATGTAATTACAGAGATTACCTGCCATGCCAGAGGTGGGCGTGAGCTTGTAGGGGGGGACTGTTCGATCATTGATGTGGGAGGACAGGATACGAAGGTGATCGTTGTACAGAATGGAATGGTAGCCGATTTCCAGATGAATGATAAATGTTCGGCGGGAACCGGAAAGTTTCTGGAGATCATGGCGAACCGCCTGGGTGTTACGATCAATGAATTATTTGATATGGCGGCAGCAGGAGAAGTTATTCCGATCAGCTCACTTTGTACGGTATTTGCCGAATCTGAGGTGATCAACTATATCGGAGAAGGAAAAAAGCGTGAAGATATTGCAGCCGGAGTTGTAGATTCTGTTGCCAATAAAGTAGTGCAGCTTGCGCAGAAAAAGGAACTTGGAGACAGAGTGATCCTGACCGGAGGACTCAGTCACAGCATTTATTTCACAGGAATCCTGTCAGACAAGCTGGATCAGAAAGTGGAATCAGAAGAGTTTGGCCGTTTTGCGGGGGCATACGGGGCAGCACTTCTTGCCAGAGAAAAGAAAGACAAAAGGAGATAATGAAGATGGAACTGATTAAAGATTTGCCAGAGGTATTTGAAGAATTTGCGGAGCAGAGACAGAAATCATTTCTGGCTGTTAAGGAACTGAAAGAAAAAGGTGTTCCGGTTGTGGGATCTTACTGTACATATTTCCCGAAAGAGATTGCAATGGCGATGGGAGCAGGATGTGTAAGCCTTTGCTCGACTTCGGACGAGACGATTCCGGAGGCAGAAAAGGATCTTCCGAAGAATCTCTGTCCGCTGATCAAATCAAGTTATGGATTTGCAAAGACAGACAAATGTCCATTCTTCTATTTCTCAGACGTAGTAGTTGGGGAAACAACCTGTGATGGAAAGAAGAAGATGTATGAATATATGTCAGAATTCAAAGATGTATTTATCATGGAACTTCCGAATAGCCAGAGAGAACCGGGACTTCAGCTCTGGAAAGGCGAGATCATCCGTTTCAAGGAATATCTGGAACAGAAATTTGGCGTGACGATCACGGAAGAGCAGATCCGTGAAGCTGTAAAGACAGAGAATCAGGCACGCCAGTCCTTAAAGAAACTTTATGAAGTGATGAAACATGATCCGGCTCCGATCAAAGGACAGGATCTGTTCAAAGTTCTGTACGGAAGCACCTTCAAATTTGACCGTTCCCTGATCCCGGGCGAAGTGGATGCTCTTACTGCGAAGATTGAAAAAGAATATGCAGAAGGCAAGATGGAAGAGAAGAAACCGCGTATTCTGATCACAGGATGTCCGATCGGAGGAGCAACAGAAAAAGTGATCCGAGCAGTAGAAGACAATGGCGGTATTGTTGTGACTTTTGAGAACTGCAGCGGTGCCAAATCAATCGATAAGATGGTGGATGAAGATGCAGAGGATATTTATGATGCAATTGCAAGAAGATATCTCAACATCGGATGTTCGGTTATGACACCGAACCCGAACCGTCTGGAGCTTCTTGGAAGACTGATCGATGAATATCAGGTAGACGGTGTAGTGGATATGATCCTTCAGGCATGTCATACGTACAATGTGGAGACCAATACGATCCGCAAGTTTGTGACAGGTGAAAAGGGAATTCCGTATATCAGTGTGGAAACCGATTACTCTCAGGCAGACATCGGACAGCTGAACACCAGACTTGCTGCGTTTGTTGAGATGCTGTAAATGGAGAGTATGACGAAGAAAAATGAGTTTCAGTTCCGCAAGGCGAATGAGGAGGATCTTCCTGAAATTTGTCGTATGGTAAAGCTTGCCGGAGAAATTGTTCCCGTGAAAGAATGGTTTGAGGCAGAGAATGAAGAATTTCTTGCAAAGCATATCCGCGAGGAAGGATTTACCCTCTTGGCAAAGAAGAATGGACAGACTGCAGCGATCATGATTGTCCGTATTCCCGGAATGGCAGAGGACAACCTGGGAGAATATCTGAAGATTTCCAGGGGAGAAATGAAGCGGGTTGCGCATCTGGAGATTGCTGTTGTGGAACCGGGGTATCAGGGATACGGACTGCAATATGAGCTTTTCTGTCGGGCAGAAGAAATCGTAAAAAATAAGCAGATGCGGTATCTGATGGCAACAGTTCATCCGGATAATATATATAGTTTTCGCAATATGGAAAAGCTTGGAATGAAGACAGTTCTCGAGACAAAGAAGTATGGCGGGAAACGAAGATATGTTATGAGTAAAACATTAGAATATTAGAAAAAGTGAAAGAGCTTGCAGAAAGTGTAATGAAACATTTTGTGTAAGCTCTTTTTGTGTACAGCAAAAAGAGCTAAAATGAGAAAGTTTCTTAACTGATAACTTTAATATTGACATGCTAACTAGTGATAATATAAACTACTATAAGTTAGAATATACAAACAAAGAGGAAACAAAATGAAATTCATAAATAAGATCATTGCGGTCTGTTTGTGTGCATCTGTATTTGCAGGCGGATGCGGTCAAAGTGGACAGGATACGACAAAGAGTAAAAAAAGTGAAAGTACAGGCAGTTCGAAAAAGAATACGGAGCAGGCTTCTTCGGATACCGAGGCATCAAAAGACATTTTTGCAATGGATACCTATATGACAGTGACAGCATATGGAGAAAAAGCACAGGATGCGGTGGATGCCGCTGAAGCAGAGATTGAAAGATTAGATACACTTTTATCAACGGGAAATGCAGACAGTGAGATTGCGAAACTGAATGAACAGAAAAGTGCAGCACTTTCAGAAGATGGCGGATATCTTGTGAAGCGCGCACTGGAACTGAATAAGGAAACGGATGGGGCATTTGATATCGCAATTTATCCGGTTATGGAGGCGTGGGGATTTCCGACACAGAATTTCCGTGTCCCGTCAGCTGACGAACTGACAGGGCTTCTGAAGCATGTGGATGCAGCGAAGATCTCATACGATAAGGATACAAGAGAAATCTCTTTTGAAGATGACCAGATGAAAATCGACCTTGGAGGAATTGCAAAAGGCTATACTTCTTCGCGGATTATGGATATTTTCAAAGAAAACGGGATTACAAGCGGTCTGGTAAATCTGGGTGGAAATGTACAGGCACTTGGAACCAAGACAGACGGAAGCAACTGGCGGGTTGCGGTACAGAGTCCGGACGACACAGAGGATTATCTGGGAGTTTTATCCATTCGGGATAAAGCGGTGATCACATCTGGTGGATATGAACGCTATTTTGAACAGGATGGTGTGACCTATCATCACATTATTGATCCAAAGACCGGATATCCGGCAGAGAACGGACTAGTATCTGTCACGATCGTAAGCTCGGACGGAACCCTTGCAGACGGACTTTCTACCTCGCTTTTTATCATGGGAGAAGAAAAAGCGGCAGAGTTCTGGAAGGCGCACAGTGATGAGTTTGAGGCGATCCTTGAGACAGATGACGGAACGATTTATGTGACAGAAGGTCTGAAAGACAGCTTTACAACGGATCTTGACATGAAGGTTATTACGAAATAATTTGCGTGAAATGAGAGGATAATGAGAGATGGACATCAAAGAAACCGGTAAAAAATTAAAACCGTTTGCACCCGTTCTTTCAGTTGCACTGGTTACGGCGTGCGTGGCAGGCTCCTTAAGCGGATATGAAGCGCCGGTCTATGCAGCGACGCAGGAAGAAACACCGATAAAAGAAGAGACAAAAGAGAAAAAAGAAGAAAAAAAGACAGCAGCCAAAGGTTCGTTTGATCTGGAGGATGGCGTATATAAAGGAACCGGAACCGGGTATGCAGGAGACATTACCGTATCGGTACAGATCAAGGATAAGCAGATTGTTTCGATTGACATTCTGAGTTCTTCCGATGATGAGGCATTTTTTTCACGGGCAAAAGCAGTGATCGACAAGATTATCGAAGGACAGACACTGGATGTGGATACTGTATCGGGAGCAACTTTCAGTTCCAGAGGAATCATCAGTGCGGTGAAAAATGCGCTGACCGGGGAAAAGGATAACAGCACGACAGGACAGGCACAGTCCGGCCAGACAGCGGCGGCAGCAGGAAGTTCGACCAGTGTGGCAAAAGTAGAGGATGCGGCAGCATATAAGGATGGAACCTACTACGGTTCAGGAACCGGATTTGGCGGTCCACTGAAGGTTATGGTAGAAATCAGCGGAGGAAAGATCGCATCCATCCAGATCGTGGAGAACAGTGACGGAAGCGATTACATTTCCAAAGCAGCTTCTCTGATCGATTCTATTATCGCGAAGCAGAGCACCAATGTGGATACGGTGTCCGGGGCAACCTACAGTTCGGTCGGAATTATCCAGGCAGTCCGGGATGCACTGAGCCAGGCGGCGGTAAACGGGACATCGGATGGCACACAGGATAACAATAGTAATAACAGCAATAACAATAGTTCGTCAGACGACAATAATTCTACTGTGACCGGAACCGTTCCGTACAAGGAAGGAATCTATTACGGAACAGCAGAAGGTTACAGCGGAGATGTATCCGTTGCAGTCGTGATCCAGGAAAAGACGATCAAAGCGATCCTGATCACAGAAAACTCCGATGATGAGGCGTTCTTCAATCGGGCAATGGATGTTGTGAAGAAAGTGATCAAGACACAGAAGACAGATGACGTAGATACCGTGTCCGGGGCAACCTACAGTTCTAAAGGACTGTTAAATGCAATCAAGAATGCACTGAAACAGGCTGAGAAAGTGACAAATGGAGAATCTGTTGATGAGAAGCCGGATCTGAATGATCTGAAAGAGCTGATCGAGAGAGCAGAAAAGTTGGAAGAAGATAAATACACAGAAACAAGCTGGGCAGTTCTGCAGACCAGACTTGCGGACGCACAAGAAGCACTTGAGGAAACAAAACAGACTATTGTTGATAAAGCAGTAGAAAAGCTGAAAACAGCAATTGCTCAGCTGGAATCAAAAGATGGAAAAGACGAAGAAAATACAAAATATGTCAGTGGAACTTATGAAGTGACCGTTCCGTGTACGCCGGATGAAGACGAAGACTTTGAAGAGTATGAGTTGACAATGTCGGTGGAGATCCGCAACGATAAAATTGTGTCAATTACGGATATCACAGGCGATGGCGCAAGCAGTAATGACAGCTATATTAAGAGAGCGGCAAATGGTACTTCAAGCATAAAAGGTGTGGTATCCCAGATCATAGATAAAGGAATGCCGGAGGATATTGATACTGTTTCCCGTGCAACCTGCTCTTCCAATGCAATCCTGGAAGGATGCAAAAAAGTACTGGAAGCAGCAGAAAGACCGACAGATATGGAGGCTGAATAACAATGAGAGAATTCTGGGTAAGACTGGTAAGTATGCTCGCAATCATGGGAGTTCTGCTGGGATACAATTCAGTGCTGGATGTGCGTGCGAAAGAAGATGAGATCGCCCGGCTTTCCGCACAGGTTGCCGGAAACGGACAATCAGACAGTGAAAATGGAGGTTCCACAAACTACAAGGACGGAACCTATACCGGGGAAGCTGATGGATTTGGCGGAACGATCCAGGTAGAAGTGAAGATTGAGAAAAGCAAGATTGCAGAGATCAATGTGATATCGGCAGAGAAAGAAGACGGAGCATACCTTTCCATGGCAAAGGATATGATTCCGAAGATCATCGATGCACAGAGCGCAGATATAGATACGATCAGTGGTGCGACATTCAGCTCGACCGGAATCAAAAATGCATCGGAACAGGCTCTGGAAAAGGCGGTAAAGTAACGTGAAAAAGATGGATATTCATAATTTAACGGCGAAAGATATAAAAAAATTACATATATGGCTGAGAGTATTGATCCAGGTACTGTATTTCCTGTTTATCCCATCTGTGTATACAGCGGCATTTGCCGGAGTGAAATACATCTTTACACAGATCGGTGCAGGCGAAAAGGTTGCCGTGACCTCTTTCGTGACAGTACTGGTTGTGATCTGCATTTACACCATTCTGTTCGGAAGATTCTTTTGCGGATTCGCTTGTGCGTTCGGTACAATGGGAGATGGTGTGCATGCACTTTATGTGTGGATCTGTAAAAAGATGAAAAAGAAACCTCTTCAGATTGCGGATGCATGGGCAGAAAAACTCTGCTATCTGAAATATATTGTACTGGCACTGATTTCAATCTTGTGCTTTGCAGGCGTCTATGGAAAGGGAAAAGGAACCAGCCCGTGGGATGTATTTTCCATGCTCCATGCAGGCAACTTTAAGCTTGGCGGATATCTGGTGGGACTCGTTCTTCTGGTTCTGATTCTTGTGGGAATGTGTTTTGAAGAACGGTTTTTCTGCAGAAATTTCTGCCCGATGGGAGCTGTGTTTTCCCTGCTTCCGGTCCTTCCGTTTTTCGCACTTCATAGAGACCGGGAAAACTGCATCAAAGGATGTAAGGCATGTACAAAGAAATGTCCTTCTAACATCGGACTTCCGGAAGATGGATCGCCGAAGATAGAAGGGGACTGTTTCCAGTGTCAGAAATGCATCGACACCTGTCCGAAAGGAAATATTCATACCGGAGTAAAAGGACTTCGTGGAAATGAATTCTGGTTTACGATTTTGCGGGCAGTAATCTTACTGATTCTTCTGCTCTGGCTGGGTGTATAGAAGATGAAGAAGAAAGATCTGATACTTGGAGCAGGAATTATTGTGATTGCGCTTGCGATGCTGCTTGTGATGCAGCTGACGAGAGGGGAAGAGGGAAATCAGATCCAGGTTACGCTGGATGGGAAAATCTATGGAACGTATTCCTTGTCGAAGGATCAGACCATCGAAGTAAAGGATGGCGATTTTTATAACCGGATCCGGATCGAAGACGGAAAGGCGTATATGGAAGAGGCAAACTGCCCGGATGGATACTGTGAAGAGCAGGGAAAGATCAGCGGGCATACACAGACAATCGTCTGTCTGCCACATAAGCTCGTAGTAGAGGTTCTGGAAAATGAGAATGACCAGAGCTTTGGAACTTCAGATCCGGAAGATGTAGCTCCGGATACGATCGCAAAATGATAAAGGAAAAACAGATGAATAAAAACAAAAAACTTGCCAATATGGCAATGCTGGTTGCGTTGGCGATGATATTCAGTTATGTGGAAAGCTTAATACCGATCAATTTCGGGATACCGGGAATGAAGCTCGGAGTTGCCAATCTGGTGACTGTGACCGGGCTGTATTTCCTGGAGCTTCCGGAAGTATTTCTGGTGGTAGTTATGCGGATCCTGCTGACTGGCTTTTTATTTGGAAATGGAATGTCGATCGTTTACAGCCTGGCAGGAGGAATCTTAAGCTTTCTGGTTATGGCATTGATGAAGAGGCTGAAAGGATTTTCCATAGCCGGAGTCAGTATCGCGGGAGGCGTGTCGCACAATATCGGTCAGATTATCGTGGCATCCGTTGTAGTAGAGAATCTGAAACTGATTTATTATCTGCCGGCACTTCTGATCGCCGGTACAGTGACCGGATTTGTGATGGGAATGATAAGTAAAAAGTTGCTTCCGATCATAAAAAGAGAATCGGAGAGAGAGGCGCAGATAGGTTAATTTTTTTTAATTATGGGTTAGCAGAAACTAACTTAATAATAAATTTTATCAACAACAAGGAGGTAATTATGGGAAAGGGAACAATTAAGACAAAAGCTATGACAATGGCTGTGGCGATGTCGATGGTAGCTGGACTTTGTCCGTCGACGGTGTTTGCGGCAAACAGTGAGGATGTAGCGAAGGTTCAGGATGGAACATATACAGGGACTGCAGAGTGTACACCGGATGAATATGGGGATTTTGAAAAATATGATCTTTCTGTAGAGGTAAAGATAGAAAATGGAGTAATCAAATCTATAGGAAATATCAAGGGAAATGGAGCAGAAGATAATAATACTTATATTACGAATGCTGCTAACGGAACGAAAAAGAATCCGAAAGGTGTTGTACAGCAGATTATAGATGCCAATGGAACAGATGGAATCAATGCAGTATCAAGAGCAACATGCTCATCGAATGCAATTGTTGAGGCTGTAAACAATGCATTAGAAGAAGCAACTAAGAAAGAAGAAAATAAAGAAGAAAATACTGTAAAGACAGAGGATCTGCAGGCTGTAATCACAAAAGCAGAAGGTTTAAGTGAAGCCGATTATACAGCTGAATCATGGAAAACAATGCAGGACGCACTGACAGCAGCGAAAGATGCTCTTGAGAAAAAAGAATCCCAGACAGCAGTAGATAGTGCAAAAGATACCTTGAATGCAGAAATTGATGCACTTGTAAAGAAAACACCAGATGTACAGAAAGAAGTCTATGTGTTAATGAACATTCCGTATGCTGACTTCTATAAAGCAGAAGGAGTAACAGGTGCGGATACTGTTTCATCAGCAACAAAGCAGAAAACCAGAGCTTCACTTGCAGCAGGTTCTTATCATGTAAACAGTGACGGTTCTGATATTACAGGTGTGACATTCCCGATTAAGATCAGTGATGCATCTGTATTAGAAAAATATATGCAGATTACAGATGATAGTAAGGTGGATATTACAACATCAATTAAAGGAAAAGAATCAACAACAACATATAAGGGAAAAGATGCATTATTTGAAAGCGCAAGCTATTCTTATTACACATTAAGTTATACACCGTCATATTATAAAGAAGCAACGGTAAATGCAGATGGAACATTTAACTTCAGTGAGGTAAAAGGAGAAGCTTCCAAAGTAAAGCCTCTGTCCGATGCTACAACAGAATTTAAAACCTCGTCTAATTATGGTGATTACCAGTTAAATATAGATGGTCTTCCAACAAGTATTAATACAGTATATGGTGTTGTGATTAGTACAAAAGAAGGAAGTAATTACGGTCTTCGTCATGTAGAAAATATCTGGAAGCTTAAGGAGCAGGAGCAGAAGCTCGCATGGAGCACTGGATTTGTAACAGAATCACATGGAAACAAACTTGATTCCAAAGATTATGCTACCATGATGGGACAGACGATTAATAAAGTAACTTACTACACAAATGATGGTATTTATGAAATCCAGATGGACCAGAAAGTAGCGAAGAAATTTGATGGCGAAGTATCAGTGGCAGATATTTCTACCAAATCAGATACAACATCTGTTGTGGTAAGTGGACTTCCAAGTGATTTTGAAGAAGAATACAAAGTTGATGGAATCGGAATCGATGAAGATGCATATTCTGTGGAAATTAAAACAGAAGGTAAGACTACTACAAGAACAATTAAATTCAAAAAAGCTCTTACAAAAGGTCGATATACCGTTACACTTAGCGATAGGAGTGGCACTTATGTACCGATTTCAACTACTTTTAATGCTTATACAGAGACAATGCCGGTGAAATATAATGAAGATAATAAAGCACCGGCAGTTGTAAAGAATGACAATGTTACTGAAGAAGAATTTAAGACATATTTAGAACATATTAAATCTGTTACAGTGAACGGAAAGGAATATGCAGCATCTGGAAAGAAAGCAGTAAAACTAATTACAGAAGATGGAAAACTTGATCTTACACAAGATGCGTTTAAAGATGCAAAGACAGGAGACGCATTTACTGTAACAATTGCAGAAGATGGATATCAGGCATATACATTTACTTATAAAGTAGCAGGAGAGGACAGTGAATATTCTTATGTTTATGTAGGAATGAACTGGTCAGAATACTGGGCAAATGAAGGTGTGTATGCAGCCGGAAATGCCGAAGCATCTGGTGTTACTGATTCTCGTAATGAATATGATAAAGGCGCTTTTGATACCGTTACAAGAGCAACTGCAAATCATGGCTTACATAGAGGAAGTTTTCAGTGTACGGCAGTGATTAAAGATACAGATGGTAATCAATATAACCTGTCTTACTGGGACAAAAATGGAAAAGCAGTGATGACAGATGGCAGCATTTATACAAGAACTACAAATGCAGAAAAGAAGGCTGTATTTACTGCAGAAGATGGAAGCTCATTTATTCAGGCAGATTACAAAGTGACTGGTATAAAATATGTTCCTGTTAAAGTGAAAACAGCAGATTTAAGTGCATTGAAAGAAAAATATGTGGTTGTAGAAAATGGAGGCACATTGATTGGCGGATTTTCTGAAAACCAGCTTAAATCATATACAGCAATTGCAGATGTAACAGCGAATACGAATGGTCTTAAGAGTGCTGAAAAACAGGAAGATGGAAGCTTTGCATTCTCTGAAAGAACAACAGGTTCCTATTCAGGCTTAAAAGACACACAGCTGACAGTGGCATCTGATATCACACCGAATGTCAGAGAGACAAAAGATGTGGGAAGCTTTGGAGAATTTATCCGTGTAGATTTAAATGGAAACTATGGTGGGCTTGGTTCTGCGATGCAGGCTGTTGAATGGACCTATTATGGAGATGATGCAAGCTATACAACACCGGTAAGAACATTTGGAACAAAATTTGCGGCAGATAACTGGATGCATAAATCTATGGGAATCCAGCTTGGACTGACAGACTCTCTCAGATGCCAGCTTCCGGAGGGAACGGATGGAACAGGTTACTGGAAACTGACAGTCTATGGACTTGGTTATGCAGATTACAGCTATAGTTTCCAGATCGGAACAGAAAATCTTGCGGCACCAAAAACTGCAACCAAAGAAGATATCAAAGCATTACAGGACAAAATTAACGAAGCAAACGCATTAAACGAATCTGATTATACAAAAGACAGCTGGGATAAGATGAGGAGTGAACTGGAAGAATCGAAAGAGCTTCTTGCACAGGAGAATCCGTTACAGTCAGCTGTGAAAGAGCAAACGCTCCATATGACAGAAGCAATTAAAGATCTTGTGAAAGCTGAAGAATATGTTCTCATGAACATCCCATACGCAGAATTCTACAAAGCTGAGACAACAAATAATGATATTGCCGTAGATGCATTTACTTCTGCAACAAAGAACAAGACCAGAACAACAGGTCTTGCAGGCGGATCATACCATGAAAACGCGGATGGATCCAAGATTGATGGTATCACTTATGCTGTAAAAGTAGATCCTTCGGTAGATCTTTCAAAATACAAAGAAGTAAAAGACAGCGATTCGGTGGAGATTACAGTTACAAACAGAGGAAAGACAAGTACTACAACTCTGACTGGAAAAGACACATTATTTGAGAATGCATCTTATGCATACTATCCACTTACAGAAGAACCGGCAAACTACAAAGAAGTTTCTGCTGATGAAAATGGAAAGCTTGTATTCGGTGAAGTAAAAGGAAAGGAAGCGGAGGCACTGACAGGTGTCAAAGCAGAATTATTAACCAAGTCTTCTTACGGGGATTATCAATTGAACCTTGATGGACTTCCGGAAGATAAAATTACTGCTTCGAATGTAAATGCAGTTGTAGTAAAGACAACAGACGGAACCGCTTATGGTATGCGTCATCTGGAAAATATCTGGAGGGGTAATGAGCTCGCATGGAGTACCGGATTTACAAGTGAAGTACATGGTTGCCCGACATCATCTAAACATTACAAATCTATGATGGGCAAGACCATTGACAGCATTGAGTATTATACAACAAATGGGGTGTATACAATGGATATCGCAGATATCTATGTTCCTGTAAAATCAGAAACTACAAAATCAGAAGTTGCAGATGCAGACATTACAGCAGGCAAGACTACAATCAATGTACAGCTTCCAGATGGATTTGATCCGGAATATAGTGTGGATGGACTGGATGTGTCGGTAGAAGGTAATGTACTGACTTTTAAAGCAGCGACAGAGAGCAGAGCAGCAGCTTCTGTAAAACCTGGAAAATATACCCTCACAATTAAAGATAAGAACAAGAAATATGCAGATGTTGTTACAACATTTACATTGACAACAAAAGATATGCCTGCAGCATATGATGAAGAGAATAAGAAACTTGTAGAGGCAGAAGGATTTGACATAGATGCGCTTAAAGCTTATCTTGGAAATATTACTTCTGTAAATGTAAATGGTAAAGATTATGCAGCAAGTGGAAGAGGCTCCGTAGTTATTATCAATAAGGATGGTACGATCAAGACAGATGCAGATCCGTTTAAGGATGCGGTAGCTGGAACGGAATTCCAGATTACAGTAGCTTCAACAGGTTATACAACTCCTCTTACATTTACTTACAAGATAGCAGAGACTCCGGCACCGGCAGAGGTTGATACAACAGCACTGGAAGCTGCAATTGCAGAAGCTGATAACCTTAAAGAAGCAGACTACACAGCAGAAAGCTGGAGTGTATACCAGGCAGCACTGCAGAGCGCACGTACTGCACTGGAAGCAAAGGAAAGTCAGGATGCAGTTGATCAGGCACTTGCTGCTTTAAATGCAGCAAAAGATGCACTGGTTAAAGCTGAAGAAGAACCGGTTGCAATCAATACTGCTTCTCTTGAAAAAGCAATTGCAGATGCAAAAGCGCTTAAAGAAGCAGATTACACAGCAGATAGCTGGAAAGCACTGCAGAGCGCACTTTCAGATGCCCGGAAAGCACTGGAAGCGAAAGAAAGCCAGGAAGCAGTAGATAATGCAACAAATAGACTGAACAAAGCGATCAAAGCACTTGTAAAGAAAGGCAGCTCATCTGTAAAGAAGACAGATGGTACAACCAATGGATCCAAGACAAGCGGAAGCGATTCTGTAAAAACAGGAGATCCGGCAAGTGTACTTGGCTGGCTTGGACTTGCAGTTTCTTCGCTCGGAGCAGGTATGGGCGGCTTTGCCTGGAAACGCAGAAAAAGAAAATAAGACTACACGATAATTTGTAACAAAGAATCAAATTAGAATAAGAATCAGAAAGCTGACAGACAGATGAGAAAAAATACATTTGTCTGCCAGCTTTTTTTCATAGGAGATTCCGAAGGAACTTCCTATGAAAAAAAAGGCACTGCGTGCCGGAGATGCGCACTCGCACGAAGATGAAGAATGTCGCAA
>OGYK01001178.1_pt1 | contig 19880 bp, 36 predicted proteins | sample 1576501 | NCBI WGS metagenome assembly OGYK01 (sample SAMEA3541530, study PRJEB24748) | human gut metagenome | biome: human gut; feature: human-associated habitat; material: faeces | place: China | collected 2012
ATGCGGCCGCACCTGGCAGCTGGCCGAAGCTTCTGACGAGCTCATCGTAGTCCTTTTCGGCAAGGGCATTCTCTTCGTTCGTCTCCTTGACGGAGATGTTCTTCTTGGCGATGTGGAGCGAGAAGAGATAGGCAGCCAAGAGTGCTGGGATTGAAGCGCAGATGCCGACGAGAATGACGGCGGCGAGATTGTCGGCGACGCCGAGCGAGCCCGCTGCTGCAATTGGCCCTGGCGTCGGCGGGATGAAGACGTGCGACGTGTAGAGGCCGCCAGAGAGCGCGACAGCCATACCTACAGGACTGATTCCCTTGATCTTCTTGCAGATGGCCTTGCGGATTGGATTCAGGATGACGAAACCGCTGTCGCAGAAGACCGGGATGGAGACGATCCATCCCATGAGCATCATGGCGAGCTGTGGATGCTTCTCGCCGACACAACGGATGACGACATCGGCCAAGCGGATGGCGGCCCCCGTGTGTTCCAGGATCAGGCCAATCAGGGCGCCGAGGATGATGACGATGCCGATGCTGGCAAACGTGCCAGAGAAGCCAGCCCCGATGATGCCTGGGATTTTGGCAAGTGGCAGACCGACGACGATGGCCAGCAGGAGGGAGGTGCCCATCAATGAGAGGAAGGGATGAATCTTCCATTTAGAGATCGCGACGATCATGAGCACGATGGCCAGGAAAAATGTGATGAGAAGTGGGATACCTGTCATGATAAAACCTCCTTCGATGATAGATGAGAATGGACTTCTTTGACATCTGTGATATATATTTCACATGATTTGATAGAATCCTCTTATAGTATATCATTGGCGAGAGCGGGAAATATATGGTATGCAGGACATATATTTCTTTATATTTATAGTTTATGTACTATTGCAAGACGATATATTCCGAATAGTCAAATGATATAAAACCTTGCATCCATACCGGCATACCGGCACATGCTTTCATGTTGGAAAACCTGCCAGATGGATGTCCTGATAGAAGTAGAGCACGACGTAGAAGACGGCACTGGAGCGCAGCGAACGCGGGTCGTATCCGGTGCGCGCAGCAATCTTTCTCAGATGTTGCTGTAGCGTGTTCTTATGGATGTAGAGCGCGTCGGCTGTGCGGGTGATGGACCCATCGTGCTCGAAGAAGCATTCCAAGGTGTGTACGGCATCGGCGAGCTCCAGTGGGGTGTAGCCGTGAAAAATCTTTTTGACATACTCGCGCTTTGCTGTGAGTGGGATCAAGTCGGCAAAGAGCTCCATGTTGATCTCATCGTAGCCCTTGATGTGCACGGTCCCCTTGCGATGGCAGGAGTAGAGCGCTTTGCGTGCCTGCTCGAATGCCTGGCGTAGCCTCGTGTTGTCGGGAGCGGGGGAGTCGAGGCCGAGGCAGAGCCCTATCCCGTGGCTCTTGGCGTACACGAAAAGCTTCTCGGCGAAGGAGCGGAGCTGTTCTTGCGGGCGGATGTCGGTCAGGAAGACAATCATCTGATTGGTGGAGATGGCGCGGCAGGCTGCATCGATGCGCTGCGCTTCCATCTCGAGCTGCGAGAACACCTCGTTGTGGCGTTCGGGTGAGACGGGGCTGTCGAGATCTGCCACGACGATGCGGCGCGGCACGCCGAGGTCGATATCGAGCAGGCGCGCGCGCTCAATCTGCTCTTTCGAGAGAAAGGTCTCGCTGTGCTCCAGGAGTTCCTGCAGGAAGAGGTGGCGCTGGTACTGCAGGTGTGTCTGCATCCGCTGGTATTCCTGTTCGTGGACGAGCAGCTCCGTCATCTTGCGGATGACATTGGCAATCGGCAGGATGCTCTCATATGAGCCCGTGATGCCCAGAACGCCAATGGGGACGCCCTCTACTTGCAGCATGAAATTCGTGCCCGGCCGTGTGCCGGGATACTCGTTTTCCCGATAGATGCGCAGCTCGTCGAGGTTTTCCCGTATGACGCGAGCTGCTCCACCGTGGAAGGTATGGATTCTCTCTGGGTCTGTGCTGGCGATGATGATGCCATCTTTATTCATCAGATTGATCTTTTGCGGCAGGACCGTATTGATTTCATGGACGATCGCCCTGGCTTGCTGTACGCGAAGTTCCATCAGTTATATGCTCCTTTCTAGGATGGATAAGAAGGTCCGGAAGAGAAGGTGGGGCAGGCAGCCCGCATACCCTCTTGATTGTACCGCGGGATTCCCCGTTCATGCAAGTGATGAGGAGGAGGCGGCCCTAGAGCGTCAGAACGTCTTTTTACATAGAATTTACATAGCCTTAAGTTTTAGGCATAAGAAAACCCTTGCCGTTCCTGCACTTTCTAGGAATGACAAGGGCTTTCGGCCTTTATAGACCTTGCAAATCTGTTCTATTTTTTGCTTACTGCTTACAAACTACATACGTAATGCATACACTTATATCTTATTGATCGCGTCAATGAGCTGCTGTGTTGTCTTGTGTGTGTAGACACGCTCGTCGATGTCGCGGCCCGCATGTCCGATGATGAGCTGGATGATTTTCTTCGCGACTCTGGCATTGTCAAGTGCTGTCTCGCACGTGTGGCGTCCATCATGTGGCAGATGATTCTTGATTGCGGGGATGCCCGACAAGTCCCAATAGCGATTCCGCATGGATGACAGCGTGGGCGGGTGGAATCCCAAATCATCGACAAGCAGATATTCGCGCTCAGGACTGTACATGTGCTTGATGAACGGCATGATTTTGTCAGCTATGGGGATCTGCCGATTCTTGCCCGCATCTGTCTTGATACCACCCACCATGTAACGCTCAGCGATGTGTACGTCCTTATTCCGCATCTTGATGACCTCGGTCGGGCGCATCCCTGTATAGCACATGATCAGCGCATAGCGGGCGGCGAAATCGTCAGCGTGAGCCCACAGCTCAAGGATTTCGTCATGGCTGAATGGCTTATGCTTCGTACTTCTGGCGACGGCGGGCGTCTCGACTTGCGTCACGCGATTGTCGGTAGTGATGTCGAGCAAGGCGGCGTACTTGTACAGCAGATTCGCGAGCACTTTGATGACGCGAGCCGATGGCGCTTTCGGGCAGCTGTCCACTAAATCCTGCCATTGCATCGTCGTGATGTCTACAAAAGGCGTGCTGTAAAGCGGCTGCATACGCTTGTAGGCGGCTGCATAATTTTGCGGGGTGGATTTACTGCGCTCTTTCCTGTAATCTATCCAGCGGGCGTACAGCGCGGCGAGAGTGATGCCGTGATCGTCAATCTTGTAGGGCTTTGCATTGTAGTCAGCGAGGGCGCTGAGCGCGTCCTTGCGCGTCGTGTAGTATCCTAGATACTTTCGTACGGGCTTTCCGTCATCTTTCCAACCTTGCGTGATGACTGCCGCGAATGGGCGGCGACGATTACCACTCAGCTTGTAAATTGATCCGTATGAGTTGGGTAAACGCATAAAAATTACCACCTTTCGTGCATGACAAATAAGCCGCTCAGGTGGTATAATGTAATCGACAATTAAATAAACCGCCTGACGGCAATAACTCTGGCGTCGTCGGGTAGGGACGTGGTTCCACACGTCTGCAAGGTCGCTTGTGTCTCCAGCACAGGCGACTTTTTTTATTACCGCGATTCAGTCCATGATTTAAAATCATTATCACTCAAGTCTTTCACACCTTTCGGGCAGTACATAGAATCATCTCCTATGGCGTATCGTCTCTAAATCATTGGCATCGTCGAGCGCGTCGAAGTCGCCTTTCTTGATGTGCTCGATTTCATGCCTATATCCTTCTTCCTGCTGCTCACGACACAGGCGCGTATTGAGGATGACGGTATAGCTGCCGTCTGCATTGCTACGGGAGAACGCTTTAATAGAGGTCGGCAAATCCATGAATCTTGTGACTATCATAGGCTATTCCTCTTTATCCGTGATGGCCTTGACCATATTGATAACTGTTTTCATGTCCTGCTTCGACAGCTTGCGCGATGCGTCGAAAAGGATGCGCATGTCTGGATTCTCTTTCAGCTCGTTCGCGATGGCTGCAACATCAGGATCAATGTAATAGGGCTTTGTCATACGAGATGTGTCAAACCCAACAGACACATCAACATAACTGGAATCTTTGAACCGCTCATCTCCATACAGTAGCCACGGCACTTGCGTTTCAAGTGCATGAGCTATTTCTTTTAGCTTTGATTGCGTAATGTCATTCTCGTCACTCTCTATCCTAGCAATGGTAGAGCGGTTTTTGTAGCCGACCTTCTGGGCAAGCTCATCTTGCGACAAACCTAGCTCACGCCTGCGTTCTCGTATCCTGCTTCCCATTCCCATACAATCACGTCCTTTCATCTATATTATAGTATAAATGTGTCTAGGAAGCAACATTTATAAATTTGTTGTAAAAAAAATGTTGACTTATAAGCACGGCAGGGTTATAATGAACCTGTGATTGACAATCAACAAAGGTTAAAACGTGATTGTGAAACACACTACACATCTAAAGGGGGGTGTACGAATGACTGATACGATAGAATTGCAGGTGGCCATCAAGCGTGCTGGGCTCACTAGCCGCGACATGGCCAAGCGAATCGGTATCTCAGATACATCGTTCTATCAGAAGTGTCACAATAAAACGGAATTCAAAGTTTCTGAAATCCGTACCATTGCCGACACGCTGAAGCTGACGATGGAAGACGTGCAAAGAATTTTTTTTGCCTGAAAACGTGATTATCAGACAACAAATCCTATCCGTGATGATTTTGCGGAAACAAATAACGAAAGGAGAATGACATGGGTAACTTAGTAACGAATGAATTGCAGATTTTCAGCAATCCCGAGTTTGGTGAGGTTCGCACGGTGAGCATCGACGATGAGCCGTGGTTCGTCGGAAAAGATGTTGCGGTGGCACTTGGCTATGAGAAGCCGAGAAATGCAATCTCCGACCATGTTGACGACGATGACAAAAAGATGGGGCCCGAAAACGGGGCCCCATCCATCAAAGACTCTCTGGGCCGTAACCAGTATCCAGTTTTCATCAACGAGTCCGGCCTCTACAGCCTCGTACTTTCGAGCAAGCTGCCGACGGCAAAGAAATTCAAGCACTGGGTAACGAGCGAGGTACTACCGGCCATTCGCAAGACGGGCGGCTATGGCGTCAAGCAGATCACATCTGACAAGGCAAAGGAAATGCGAGCAGAAGCAATGCTTCGTAATTCGATTTCTAAACAGGCGAAAATGATGATGGAGATTGCTAAGATGTCCGGCGTTAAGACGTATCAAGATGTCATGATGGCAAAAGCTGGCAATATGCTTGCAGGCGAGAACATCCTGCCAATGCCTAAGAGCGGGCGGGAACGTCAGCCGCTCGGCTGGTTCTGCAAGCAGATCGGCAAGCCGACAACGTGGGCAACACAGCTCGGCAAGATTTTGAAGATTAAGGGCATCGAGAAACGCCCAGGCGAGAATGGCGAGTTTGTTGAAGATCACGCGAGAGGGAACCACCAGAAACAGGTTCAGAATTTCGAGTGGTATGTCGATTACTTATTACCGATTGTACAGAATGGTGCAGAAACGCACTGGCTGACTGATTGAGGTGATAGCGATGAAGATTTCTCCTGCTGACGCCGCCCGCGTCATCGGCAAGTCAGGGCAATTCATAAGAATCGGATTGCAGCGTGGCTTACTCAAGATACACGGCGAGCCCATTGGCATTGCAATCAAGCTGTCGGGAACACGTAGAAATACGTATTACATCAATCCGAAATTACTTGCAGAATTCGCGGGCATCACGCTCGACGAGCTGGCAGAGCGCATTGAAAGGGGGTGAATTCAATGGTAAGACGTAGACGCCATCTCAATCAGAAGATCAAGAGAGCGATGGAAATGTTGGCGGGGAGCTGTGGCGCGGTCATCGCCGCCGCATTTCTCGCCCAGTGCTTTGCTATCGCGATCGGCGCTGTGAAGCCTTGAAAGGGGGGTGAAGACATGGCAAAGGTTATCCGATACCTGACGCCGCGCGGCTGGCTCGTCGTGTGCATCTGGGCGGCTGGAGTCATCTTACTGGCCGCCCAATTATGAGCCCGGAATACTACCGCTCACTGTACCAATGGTACAAGGCGCACAAGCATCCGCGCTGAGAAAAAAGCACGGTATCAGCGGGCGCGGCAGAAAAAGCGAAAGAGAGGTAAGAAGCATGAAAGACATGAAACTTCCAGAATCCGTGAAGAAATTCATGGAGACGTTCTGCCAGAAGAACCATGAAGAGGTTATCGATGTATCTGAAATCAACGTACCTGAAAACAATGTATTGGGTCGCAAGCCATACACCGTATATCGGTTCATCACATCATATGCAGCAATGTGCTTCCACATCGTTGACATAGATATGTCGATTGATGGCGAGACCATCGAACGTGCAGACTATTGTTTTCTGACAACCGATATGGTAGACGCGATGACAGAGCGCATTGCTTCGTTTCGTCAGAAGGTGACAGCATGATTGTTGTACGAAGCGAGAACGAGCAGAAGCTCAAGGACTACGGTTTTCACCTTGTTGGCAATGGCAAGTACCGCTACTGGATTAGAAAAGTCGATGACCTTGAAATCAAGGTTGTTCCGTTCTCAGTCCTCGGAAGTCTCAATGATGTGAGCGTGATTCGTTTCATACCTCACTTCGACATCGATGTTGAAGCAGAGGATGTGTACGAGAAGATCGAGCAGCTTCAGCGTGACTACGAGCTGTACTACAGCAAGTGGTTTGTCGGATTCGTTGACAAGCTTCTGGCAGATGGTGTTGCAGAACACGTCAATGCTATTACAGATTGTGTGAAGAAGGTGCCTGCATGATTATCTCAGCAGACATCAAGACGCTAAAGACTATAGATGTTCGCAAGAGCGAGCACGAGAAAGACTTTGATGTCCTCGCAATGGAGTTTGCAAGAGCTACTTTGCAGACATGGAAGGAGGTGAAGCAGGGATGCGAAAGTGCGCCGCAGACGGCATTTGAATCCGAAAATCGCCAAGCTCTTTGAAGGAGCTGCGACGATTGCAGGGCTTTTCATTCTTGCATGGTTGCTCTTAGCCATGTGAAAGGAGGTGAGACGATGAGCAGCTCCTTTCGTTTCTTCACCCTGCGTGGGTGGGCGGCCATCCTCATCATGGTCGCAATCATTATGCTTGCATACATGCTTGCATAAAAAAATAGAGTGAACGCACTACGCCGTTTGGCTAGAAGGTTCACTCGAAAATAATTAAGTCAAGTACATTATAGCACACAAGAAGTTGAAGATTCAAGGAGTGATTTGATTGGCACTAGCAGTTTTAGTTTACGGAGATAGTGGTAGCGGTAAGACGACAAGTCTTCGCACGCTCGACCCTGACAGAACGTTTATCGTCGATGCAGACCGCAAAGGCCTTGCATGGAGAGGTTGGAAGAAGCAGTACAACGGCGAGAAGAAGAATTACGTGCAGACCTCTAAGGTCCCGACCATCGAGAGCATCTACCGCAAGATGCAAGGCGAGTGGGCTGACAGGTTTGATAACCTCGTCATCGACGGCCTGTCTACTATCATGGTAGACGATGAGATGGAGCGGGCGAAAGAGCGGGGCTTCGACAAGTTCATCGACCTTGCTCAGTGCATCTGGAATGTCGTTTCTGATGCGCACTTGCTCCGAGATGACCTGAATGTCATCTTCATCGCACACAGCATTACGGAGCATGATGAAAGCGGCTATTTGTGGACGCACGTAAAGACGGGCGGACGCAAGCTCGACAAGATTGTCTTGGAGAGCAAGTTCACGACCGTGTTGTGGGCAAAGTGCCTGGAAGGCAAATATGTCTTCGAGACGCAGAGCGACCACAGTACAGCCAAGAGTCCGATGGGGTGCTTCGAGAAGGACATCCCGAACGACATGAAGTTTGTTATCGATACGCTCAGAGCGTATGAAGAAGAATAAAGGAGTAATGAACCATGATGAAAAGACCTCAAAATTGGGACGACGTTAAGCCTGTAGAAGGCGGCTTTCAGAGATTGACTGCAGGCGGTCATGTCTGCGAGATTGTCGAAGCGAAGGCAACCAAGAGCAAGAGCGGCAAGGATATGCTCGTCATCGCATTCGACATCAAGGGCGGTGAGTTCGACGGCTACTTCATGAACATGTTCTCTCGCATCGTCTCGTACAACGGTGGCAAGGCAACATGGCCCAACGATGGCGTGTATCGCCAGCTCGCCGAAGGCGAATCGCTCGGCAGATTCAAGGCCATGCTGATGAACATCGAGAAGTCGAACCCCGGATACAAGTGGGACTGGAATGAGCAGTCTTTGAAGGGTAAAAAGTTCGGCGGCCTGTTCCGCGAGGAAGAGTGGGAAGGCCATGACAAGAACGGCAATCCTGCCATCAAGACGTCCATTCGGTGCTTTGCTATCAAGCCCGTAGACGGCATCGAGGACGAGCCTGTACCTTCTCCTAAGCTGCTTGACAGACACACCTCTACGAGCGCGTCAGGCGGTTTCAACGGCAATTACGGTGGCGGTTTTGGCAAATCCGTAGCCGATGAAGATATTCCGTTCTGATGCTTGCAAGAGCAAAGGTTGTAGGCGAGGAAGAGAGAGGGTTCAACCTCTTTCTTCCTTGTGTGCACCATAAAGCAGAAGTGGAGCGGGCAGCCAAGAGTAGCAAGAGCCTGCTGGTAGAGATACCGGACCCCAGGCGAGTGAGCCGGGAGCAGCAGATGAAGGCGCACGTGTTGATTGGTTACATAGCGGACTGGTATGGCGGCACGCCTCAAGAGGTCATGAAAGTGATCTTGAAGGAAATCTTCGGCGGACAGGTACCCAGCCTCGCAGAGGATGAATTTTCCCTTGCAGATTGCTCTATGGAGCGGGCTAGGATGTTCATCACGTGGCTGGTTGACTTCTGCCTGCTGTATGGGATTGATACTGGTGTCCCCATGTATGAGCTTGCTGATGACGTGCCGAAGTACGTCTGGGCTTGCGCCATGAACCATAGATGTGCCGTATGCGGAAAGCACGCCGAGCTGCACCACGTGGACGCTGTGGGAAGTGGTAGAAACCGTAAAGAGATCTGTCATATGGGAATGAGAGCCTTGCCGCTATGCAGAGAGCATCACACCGAGATACACCGCATCGGCAGAGAGTCATTCCTCAAGCATTATTTCCTGGTGCCTGTCGAGATCGACGAGAGAATCGCGCAGGAGTACAGGTTGTACAGAAAGGTAAAGAGAAATGAATGAGTTGATTATCAAGAAAATCAAGCTGACCAAGAAGCAGAAAAAAATCAATCTGGTGTACGTCCTTGACGGCGATGAGATGTCCGGCACGTTTGCCGAGCCTGCTGATCCTGATTTGTATCAGTGCTTCGAGCGACTGGCGCATGAAGTCAGTGACATCATGGAGTTCCCGAGCGATGAGTTCGATGACCGCATTGAGCCTTTTGGCGTCACCTACTCGCATGGCGAGGTGATGAAAGCGACCATTACAGCCAAGCTCATTATGCCTGACAGCGACACTGAGACGGTCATCAACACGCCGACGCGCAAGGTAAGCATTGAATTAGAGGACGGACTCAGGAAGAGCGCGTGCGAGCTCCTGACACGTCTGGAGCAGGATGCCATCAACTATTTGAAGGGCAAGCGAGCACAGACGGAGCTGTTCGATGCGCAAGGTCAGCCGGTGTCAGAGAGGCCTCAGATGGAGGGGTGATTGATTATGGCCAATCGATTCAAGAGTGGAGATGCATGGAACGAACAGTTCTATGTATGCCCTAAGAGCTTGATCCTCAACGAGAAGTACAAGGACCTGTCATTTTGCGGCAAGCTAATCTACATGCTGATGAGAGACAGACTCAGTCTTTCTGTGAAGCATGGTTGGGTTGATGACAATGGAGACATCTACTTCAAGTTCGGCAGAGAAGAGCTGGCCAATCAGCTGCATACTTCCGTGAAGAGCGTAGCGAGAGCACTCTCTGAGATGAAGAAACTTGGCCTGATTGACTGTGTCCGCGTAGGACTTTGCAGCCCAAACAAATACTACCTCAGAAAGCTCGAACCATATGTGCCGACCGATATTCAAGAGGAAGATCATACATGCTCAAACTCTGGAAGGGTCAATCTGACCCCTCTGAAGGGTCAATCTGACCCATCAGAGAGAGTCAATCTGACTCATCAGAGAGGGTCAAATTGTCCCCCTATCTATACTGAATATACTAATACTAATAAAGTTAAGACTGAAACCTTTATGTCGGGCAAGCCCGACTCGGCAGACAACTTCACCCAAACCGCAAAGAATGTGATAGCTTATCTCAACGAGAAAGCAGGGACATCCTACAGAGCTACGTCCAAAAAGACGATTGAGCATATCAAGGCTAGGATGAAGGAGGGGTTCACTCTCTCAGACTTCGAGAGAGTGGTTGACCTCAAGTGCAGAGAGTGGCTTAGGGACGAGAAGATGGCAAAGTATGTCCGCCCCGACACGCTCTTCGGAACGAAGATGGATTGGTACTTGAACCAGAAGCCGCAGCAGAAGCGAGCGCCGAACCTCAATGAAGGGAGATGGATACTGTGAGCGATACTACGAGCATTTCAACCGAAGAGCTTGTATTGTCTGCTTGCATTGATTCTAAGCATGTATCTGACATCATGGATACCGTCAAGGAAGAGGACTTCTTCTTTGACGGCAACCGTCAGATGTTCCGCATGTTTCGCGCGATGTACTTAGATGGAGAGCCTATCACATCTGAGAATCTTCTGCAGCTGCATCGAAAGGATCTGGAGCGTTGCAAGATGCGGTGCTCAGTAGTGGAGTTTATCACAGGTTTCACGAACTGGAAGATTGCCTTCGAGCAGAGCTTCGACAAGCTAGACAAGCGTGATGCCGACTATGTAGGAGTCCTCATCAAGCGGCTCAAGACATCGACCGAGTACCGAGAGCTGAGTAATCTTGCTGTCATGATAAATGATGGCATCAACAAAGGCGAGAAGCCGGATGTGCTCTATCACCTGATAGAGGATGCGTTTATCAAGCGCGAGGACTCATCAGACAAGCGTTCCTACTTCACGCCGAAGGAAATGGGCATGCTGATGATTGAAGCGACAGCAGAGCGCATGGACAAGGAGCGTAGAGATCGAGAGGTCATCTATACATCGTTTAAGCGGCTGAATCGCATGACTGGCGGCTTTGAGCGTGGTGATTTGATTATCCTATCAGCTGCAAGCGGTGTCGGTAAATCAGCTTTCTCCATCAACATAGCGCGAGATGTAGGCATCAGGAACAAGAAGCCTGTACTCTATCTCAATAGCGAGATGAGCGACAAGCAGCAGGCGCGGAGATATGCGTCCATGATTTCCCAGATGTCCCATCAGGCTATCCGTGATGGTCTGCAAGAGGATGACAATGCAGGATTCAATCGAGTTACCAAGGCGGCAGAGATTTTTGCTAAAGGTCAGCTCTACACAATCACGATACCAGACTTGCAGATCCGCAATGTCGTTGCTGAGTGCAGGCGCATGAAAGATCGATACGACATCCAGTTGGTCATCGTTGACTATGTAGGACGTATGGACACGCTCTCAAGCAGAGACGCGCAGGAGTGGCAAATCATGGAAGCCGCAGCCAGAACGCTCAAGACTATGGCTCAGGAGCTTGATGTGGTCGTTCTGATGGTAGCACAGCTCTCTACGAACGGCCAGAGCCTTGCCAAGGGCGCGAGCATGAAGAATGAGTGCGACTTATGGATGAACCTGTCGAGAATCAGCTACGACGAGCGAGCAGACGCGAACCAGTACGGTAATGGACTTGCTGATTACTGGAATGTGTTCCTTGAGTTCAAGAAAGCAAGGAACGTCGAGACAGGAGCAAAAGTACCGATGCATTTTCATGGCGACACATTGACGTTCACTGACGATGATGTGTTGGCTAAGAAGTATCTTGAGATTGAATCGAAAACAGAGGTGTAATGAATGAAAGTAAAGGTTAATCAGAAAGCGTATATGATGGCTATGATTGATAGCGGACTTAATGTTGAAGAGTTGTGCAAGAAGTCTGGAGTATCCAAGCAGGCTCTTTGGAATATTACTGCCTGTAATAAAGGCACAAAACCAGACACGCTCTACAGAATCGGTAAGGCACTTGGTGTTAAGCCGTCTAGCCTTGCTGCTATCGACGATGGTGAATGAGGTGATGCAATCGTGAAAGAGTTCAAGATGTATCAGTGCGAGGTGTGTGGAGCGACGTACACGAATCAAGTCACTGCCGTATCGTGCGAGGAGAATCACCATATGCCTGTCAAGACGCACTACGGATATGTGTCCAGAATGAAAGAGAATACTGGATACCCTAAGAGCGTTCAGGTCGAGTTCGATAACGGACGCAACGTTACCTACGTGATGAAAAGGATTGATTGATTGTATGAGCAACGAAGAGAAAGATGTCAAAAAGGAATGGCATGTACTTGCTAATCATTCATTGACAGCACTTGGTCAGCGGCTCTTTCTTTGCGACAAGATAGATGGCTATGCGTTCTCAATGTTCACTAAGTGCGATGATGGAGATGTCCTTTATTCTACATCCATCTGTGCTAGAAGAGATGAAGAGATGACGATGATCTGCAAGATGGCAGCTGAATTGTATATGCAAGAGCATCCACAAAATCCAGATTTTCCGCTTGATAAGGAGTTCATTAATGAAATCGTGGTGAGAATCGAGAAGATAATCGAGAGGGAGATTGATGACAGAGATGAATGAACCGTTCCATTTCACAATCTACGGTCAGCCCGCAACCAAGAAGAACAGCTCTACAATCGTCAGAGGACGAAGCGTTCTTCTTCCGAGCAAGGTATACAGATTGTATGAATCCAAGTTTCATCGTCAGCTGATTGATATGCGGCAGACGATAGAAGTTCCGCATTACCATTGCCCTGTCGAACTGACATGCTTCTACTGGCTTGAGAATCGCGCACACTGGCCTGATCTCATAGGGCTTGAGCAAGCGACGGCAGACATCATGAGCGACCAGTACAAGACGGTCGAGCACAAGAAGCAGCTGCACAAAGAATGGATTCTGTCTGATGACCGAATCATCAAATCGTGGGATGGTAGCAGAATCGTTGGGATTGACAAGGAGAATCCGAGAGTAGAGATCACGGTAAAGCCACTCAGGATTGAACCTGATGAGCCTGACCCATATATTCTGCGGATGGCTGCAGAGAAAAGTAGATTGTTCTAGGAGATGTAATCATGGGGAAAATGACTAAGAAGCTCTTTCGAGGAAAGAGCGATGTTGCATACGACAAGAAGATACAGGCAAAGAAGATGCAGATGCTCAGTGAGCAGGTTAAAGCAGAGAAAATCCTGGAGATAGCTGCGCCGAAGATGCGCGAAGACCTCAAGAAAGACATCACGGCTTTCTTGCTTGCAGAAGTCTTCGTGACGCTCAGAAGCATGGATGACCCATACGGAGCAAAGCGGCTTGAAACCTTCTACCGAAAGCTGCTGATTCTGAACATCCAGGCGAACAAGTACCCGGAAGAATTTACGATTGATGCATTTGTTGATTGCCTGAACTCCGAGCTTCACATCGACATCAATGAAATGATGGAAAGGGTTGCGAAGGAAGTTACCGCTTAAACACCCTGTAATGGATTCTAAGGCATGCCTGTACTTGCCTAGGTATAAGTTTATATGACGCAAGCACAGGCAGACCTTAAAACGCAAAGGAGATATGACTCATGGAGAAGTACAAGTTTGATGCATTGGACGGGCTGAGAGCGTCCGAAGAAAAGGCATCCGAAGAAAGTCTTGATGAATTGATATTCGACATCCATGATGAGCTTGCAGAAGCGGTCAAAGCAGCCAAGGCTTTCAAGCGTAAGCCCATTCGATCGAATCGTCTCCATCTTGCATGTGAGCTTGCAGACACGCAATTCACGTGCGAAACCGCTATGGAGTCGTTGGGATTCAACAAGCCCGAGCGCGATGCTATCCGCAAGGACGTAGCTTCTGGCAATGAGCAAGCAGGGTATTACAATCTGAATCGTAAGATGTACTCACTGTTCTGTATGCATGATGCGTCTGGAGTGGTTGTCTGGAAAGGAACGTATAAGACGCATGACGAGATGTTAGATGCGCTCAAGACATACGTACAGTCTGACAAGGTAAATGGACTGTCAGGACGTAGCTACTATCTTGGAGAGTGCTACAAGTGCCAGAAGGTATATGATGCGGAGTGTGGTTTCTGATGGTCAGGAAAAATGTCTATGCCCTGTACGATGGAGAGCGCAACATATGGGATGGAACCGTCGGAGAGATTGCCCAGAAGGTAGGAGTAAGGGAAAAGACCATCCTGTTTTACCTCACGCCGTCGTATAAGAAGCGCAAGGGTGCAAAGAGAACGTTAGTTTTGATAGAGGAGCATGAATGATGGGAAGAATAGAAACGCCGCCACCGCCGAGAAGTCTGACACACAGCAACGTCCTTCATCCTAGCCATTACGTGAATGAGGATGGAGTCGAGTGCTTCGATGTGCTCAGGATGTCGTTAGGACATGATGGTTTCATGGCGTTCTGCAAGGGGAATGTCGAGAAGTACATGTTCAGATACAAGAAGAAGGGCGGCGTTGAGTCGCTGAAGAAAGCTGAGATGTACGTACATACGATGATTCAGGAGATGGAGAAGTATGACGATCACGACAAGGAAATGTAAGTATTGTGGGAAAGAGTTCACGCCTAGTCAATCAAATCAGGTGTATTGCTCAGAGATATGCGCTAACCGTCAGTACAGGAAGAACTACAAGCTCAAGCATGGATTCATACCGTTCTCTCAGAAGAGTGAGAAAGAACGAACGCGAGTTTGCCCTCAGTGCGGAAAGCCTTTTGTAGCCCATGTTCCATGTCAGAAATACTGTTGCGGAAACTGCAAGCGTGCTTACTACAGAAAGGCAGAGATTTACAAGGAATCTACGATGAAGATCGAAGCTGAGCGCATGAGCCAGAGACTTCAGGCCGAGAGTAAGCCTAAGAAGGGCGTGAAGCGAGTGTCCCATATCGATGATGACAATGCCAGGGCCAGAGTGTTAGGCATGAGCTATGGCAAGTACAAGGCGATGGTGCGCTTACAGGCATTGCACGATGATTTCCAGAGAGGGAGTGAGCGTAGATGACAGTAGCAGAGATGAAAGAAGCTATCAAGGATATGCCAGACGATGCCGAGCTTTGGACAACTTATGATGGACTTGTTGTAGAAGTCCTTGATGTTTGGCTTGAGGATGATAATACAGTGATGGTTACTATTGACTGATAGGAGAGATTGACATGGAGTATACAGATACAAAAAGCAGAGTAGAGCGTGCTAAAGATACAGCACGTTTGTGCGAGATGATGGCTGCTGCCATTCGTCGTGATGTTTACATGATGGCTGGTTATAACAAGATTGGTTCGGCGGTTGGAGATGGAGACAAGTTCGTTTCTGCAACTGGCACAGAACGAAAGATTGTTGATCTGCGCCGTGAGCTTCTTCAGCTCAGGGATTTACTGTAAGGTGGCGAGGTTGATGAAAGACAAGAAGCGTAGAAAGCTGTACAAGAAGTCGTATGACAAGATGCAGGAAGTCATTGGCACTATTCAGGACGTTAAATCCGATGTGTGCAAAATAGCGACGAACTGCCGAAAGTGCAGATTCTTCGATGATGAAATGGAGATGTGCTACGTAAGAAGGGCGATTTACGTATCGAAAGACATCAGCGACATCTTACTTGATAAGGCATACGATTGATTTGAGGTGTATGAGATGGAGGAAAAGACAGAGCCGGTTCTTCTTGAGCCTGAAAAACTAGTATGGCAGCATGGACGTTTCCGTTATAAACGGCCTAGATACTGGTACACCGATTGCAGAGGATGTCCTCACAACACGAAGAACGTTCAGTGCGCTCTTCATAATGGATGCGATGAGGATGTCTACAATATCGATGTAAGCACTAGCATACTTGAGTCCGTAGGAGATGCCTACAAGGACGGTAGACGGCATGTAAGATGCACAGCTGGGATACAGCTGGATGGGACGATGAAAATCTAATATCGGCTCACAGGAAAATTTTTCGGTAGTACAATAGCAGTAGACAAGATGTGTTTACTGCTATTATATTGGAGGGATTTTGTTCCTGACATCGGGGAGGGAGTCATCATCGTGTATAATTCGAAAGTATCCGGTATCGCAACGACTGGCAACAGCACAACACGCGGCGGCAAGCGTTATAACCTCGCTTCGTTCTCTGCACCATCTTCGGAGCATAACGCAGACTATGTACTCGCGCAGGTCAAGAACTATGCGTATTACATCACCTCGCATAACATCGACGATCAGCTCACTTGTGACGCGATCACGATCCTCTTAAAGGAGCTGCCGTACATGGAGCGCGCGGCCGTATTCTACCGCCACGGCATGGATCTACCGATGATCGTAGTCGCGAAGAAGATGCGCGTATCGCGCTCGACTGCGACCTACCATCTCCAGCAGGCTTATAAGCACTTACGCGAGATCGTCTTCGATAACCAGCAGCAATAATACCAACAAGGAGGCCGCCTCTTATGTCTGTATCCTCTTATGACTATATCCCGTTCCATCGCAACATCCACGGCTGGATCTTATACGCGCGCACGGCGGATCATTACACCGACGCGGAGATCGCGGAGCTTTACTCTCTATGTCGGTCCTCTTACGAGCGCGACTACCTCGTTGATCGTCTCTATCTCGCGTCCGCGACAAACCGACGCGGAAAGAAGAAAGACGAATATTACTATTACAGCGCGCGGCAGATGTCCCGCGATCCTTACTACCAACATAACATATCATCTCCGGATCCTCGATCCGTCTGACTCATCACCTCATCCAGAGCAGCGTACTCCAATTCTTCGACGTACGCTGCTTTTTTTGTGCCTTATATAAGATGTAACGATAAAACTATTCAAGAACTCAGGAGGTTTCTAAAAGTATGGCTACAATTCTCAACGAGATCACGCACGTCATCGTTCGCGTCATCCATTTCCTGCTGACGCTCCCGCTCTTCATCGCAGCGGCGCTCCTGCTTGTCGCATCGATCTCCCTTATCCTTATTCTCTCGGCAGTGTCTTCCGCCGTCCTGTACTTCGACCCGCATAAAGACGACGACAAAGACACCGACGAAGACGACCCCTTCTAAAAGCACCCTACCTATTTTTATACCTATATACCTGCCTACCTATATCCGTACTACATCGACTACACAAGGAGGAGCGCGAAAAGATGGCTAATGACTCACCTTTATCTGGTTTCTATCATTCTCCTGCATGGCGTACCTTCTCGGCTATGGTCAGATCCTCGCGCTATCACATATGCGAGCTATGCGGATCCCCTGACGCATCGGAGGTACATCATCTCGTACACATCAACAAGCATAACGTTACGGATCCTGCCGTCACGCTTAACGCGGATAATGTCATGCTGCTATGTCGCCATTGTCATTACGCGGTCCATGAGCGCGGCAAGTACCGGAACCGGCGCGCGCTCTTCGACGCGTGCGGCAACGTCGCGGAAGTCAAGGAGCCTCACACGTCGAAGATCACGCCACTACAGGACGCGACCTTGCGCGAACGCGAACGCGCGGCGAGAAATTCGATCGCGCAGCTGCACCAGCACCCCCCTACCTAAGCGACAAGGCGATACCGGAGGTGACCAGCGCCCCCTCTCGTTTGCGCGTAATTTTTATTTTTTCGGAACCCGTAGGTATTATAACTAGAATTATAATTATAACTTAAAGGCATAATTATCCAGGAAGGAGGTTATCACGATGGCGAACCCACGCAAGAGCGCACAGACACGAATAAAGAAGAAGCTCGACGCACTCTTCACGAACGTACCGGCCGAGAAGCGCGAAGCGGCTGCCCTTCTCACGAAGCGCGCAGCCTTCCTACTCGCAGGCGAGGACGAACTCGAGCGGATCATGCAGGATGATGGTTACATCGATACGTACGACAACGGCGGCGGCCAGTCCGGCATGATGGTATCCGCGACACTCAAGGCATACACGCAAATGAACCAGCAGCTCCTCTCGACGATCCGGCAGCTCCGCGAATTCCTTCCGGAGGACGACAACACCGGCAGAGACGAGCTGACGGAATTCCTGAAGGCGCATAAAAAATAACGGAGGAAAAGCAATGTATATCGACAATAGCAAATTCGACGAGATCTGCGAGCAGTATCCCGGTCTCGCTGACTACGTAGAAGGCATCATTCGCGCGCGCGAGCAGATCGCTTATAGAGAAGGCTACCAGGACGGTTATAATGATGGTTCCCGTCTTCCGCAGCCACCGTACTACGATGACGATGACGAATTCGTTCTAGCTAGAGGAGGCGCGTTCTAATTGGATATCGATAAAGAAATGAAAGAGACGCGCGACGCGATCGCGCGCAAATATCCAGAAGCGTACGCGCACATGTATTTATACGGCGAAGGCGATCCGTATAACAAAGACACCGCGCGCGAGCAGATGATCGCGATGCAGGATAAAGACCCGGATCTCTGGCAGGCGGCGCAGCGCTTCAATGCTTTTACGTGCCCGCCGATCACGACGGATCGCGATATCGTAGATGATGGCATGTATATCTATCTTTGCGCGCTTGGCTGCGACCACTGCTGGAAGTGCTGCCGCGCTGATAATATGAACAAATGGCTCCAGCCGTATCTCGACGAGGATCCGCGTAAGCGCGCATATTATGAGCGTTATTACAGGCGAGCTGATCCAGATGAGTAACCCTATTCTTGACTATAACACGGCGATCCAGTCCGGCGAGATACCGGCATCCGCGAAGCTAAAAGCAGTCTACGCGCATATCGCGGATCATATCGAGCATCCCGGCCGGTACTACTACGACGCATCGCGCGCATCAACAGCGATCGACTTCATAGAGAACTTCTTATTCATTCCGAAATTGTCGCCGCCGACGAAGATGCGGCTCCAGTTGTGGCAGCGCGCGTACATCGCGACGATCTTCGGCATGCTCGACGCCGAAACAGGCCTCCGGCAGTACCGCGAGGCTTTTCTTTATGTCGGACGCAAAAATGCGAAGAGTTGCCTATCTGCCGCGATCGCGATCTACGTCATCCTGTGTGACGGCGAGCCAGCTGCCGAACTTTACTGCGCCGCGACAAATAGGTTTCAAAGTCGTATCTTGTGGAACTACGCGAAGTTGATGATCAAGGCATCTCCGACGCTCTCGCGCTATTTCAAGATCAAGCAGTCCTCCATTGATGTACCTTCTACGGACTCGGTTTTCATCCCCTTGTCTAAAGATAGCGGTTCCCTGGATGGCCTTGCGCCGTCCTGTATCCTGATCGACGAATTGCACGCGATCCAGGACACAAACATGTATGAAGTACTGCAAGGCGGCACATATTCGCGCAGACAGCCGCTTACACTCATCACATCAACCGGCGGGCATATCACTCCCGGGAGTATCTTCGAGCAGAAATATAACGAATATCGCACCGTTATCGATGGTTACGCGGACAGATCCTACACCGACGAGTCTGTCTTCCCTTGTATTTATGAGCTTGATGACAAGTCGGAGATCAACGACGAACGCGCTTGGATCAAGGCGAACCCAAACTTAGGCATAAGTAAGCGCGTCGACATCCTGCGCGCGGAAGTACAGCGCGCGAAACTATCGGAGCAGAAGCGCAACGACATATTATCGAAGCAGTTTAACGTCCAGCTATCGGCGCAGAATAGTTTCTTCGATCCGCAGGACGTTCTTTATGAGTCCGTTATCGACCCGGATCTCTTGTGTAACGGCATCGCCTGGGGAGGTTTCGACCTCGGCGCGACGCGCGATCTCACCTCCGCGACCGTCCTTATAGCGACGCCAGGGCA
>OGYK01001189.1_pt1 | contig 19773 bp, 13 predicted proteins | sample 1576501 | NCBI WGS metagenome assembly OGYK01 (sample SAMEA3541530, study PRJEB24748) | human gut metagenome | biome: human gut; feature: human-associated habitat; material: faeces | place: China | collected 2012
AGCCGGGTAAAAATGCTCGAAAAGCTCGAGCTCATCGAGGTGGACGAGGAGGATACAAGCCACCTCCGCCTGAAGTTTCCGCCCAGTCCACGCAGTGGCAGCTACCCTGTGCAGATGAGCGACGTGGCGATGGCGTTCGACGGCAAAACCATCTTCAGCGGTGTGAACCTCACCGTGGAGCGAGGCGACAAGATCGCTTTTGTAGGTCGCAATGGCGAGGGCAAATCGACCCTCGTGAAGTGTATCATGGGCCAACTGCAAAACGAAGGCCATCTACAACTCGGCCACAACGTGCAGATCGGCTATTTCGCCCAAAACCAAGCCTCGCTGCTCGACGGCGAGCTCACGGTCTTCCAGACCATAGACGACGTGGCCAAGGGCGAGGTGCGCAACAAGATACGCAATCTTCTGGGTGCCTTTATGTTTGGTGGGGAGGACTCCACGAAGAAGGTGAAGGTGCTCTCCGGTGGCGAGCGCACCCGTCTGGCTATCCTGAAGCTTCTGCTGGAACCTGTCAACCTGCTGATCCTCGACGAGCCTACCAACCACCTCGACCTCCGTACCAAAGACGTGCTGAAGCAAGCACTGCAGGACTTCGACGGCACCCTCATCGTGGTGAGCCACGACCGCGACTTCCTCGACGGCCTGGTAAGCAAGGTGTATGAGTTTGGCCACGGTCGTGTACGCGAGCACCTGTGTGGCATCTATGAATTTCTTGAGACGAAGAAGATGGAGAGTCTTCAGGAACTGGAAAAGAAATAGCCCGCAGCCAACAAGCGCCAACAAACCAAGTGGCCATGAAACCATCCACAACAGGACGGTCTCATGGCCACTTGTTTTTTTCATACTTAAGCATCATTCGCTGATGCGGTCCACTACGACGCCTTAGCGCTTCTTCGGATAGCGTCTGGCCCATCCTTCCTCGCTGAAGTCGGGTTCGTCGCCACGCAACTTACCACCGGCATTGCCATTCATAAGCATCTTCCAGTCGTCTTTCTTATAGTGGCGCTTCGTGGACTGGTCGTTGTACATCGGCACACTGGCGGCACGGCGCGACGGACGCTCACGATCATAACGGCCCGGACGACGGCCTTGGTCTCCACGCTCGCCCCATGAGGACTTGCCCGGACGAGACGTGCGGCGCGGCGCCTCCTTGCGGTCCTCGCGCTGCGGACGCCCCTCGTTGGCATCGTTGCAACGCACCTTACGGCCCTTATAGACCGATCCGTCGAGGGCCTTCATCACCATCGCGGCATCCTCCTGCGGCACCTCGATATAGCTCTGACGCGCCAAGAGGTCGATATGGCCCACCTCCTGGCGTCCATGGACGTGCTTGTTGACAAACTGCATCACCTCGCCAGGATAGAAACCATCCATCTTACCAAGGTTGATGAAGAGGCGCGCATAGCCTGCCTCGGGTTTCCCGCCCTTGCTTCGCTTGGCCTTGGCCTCGCCGTCGCGCTCCTTGCGGGCACCCTTCACATTGGGCTTCTCGATCTCGGGGGCGTCTTTGTAGTAGTCGAGGAAACGGCCAAACGTCACGGTGACCATCTTCTTGATGATGTCCTCCTTATCAATATATTCAAACTGGCGCTTGATATCCTCCATATAGGGTGCGATCAGGTCGTCGTCCACATCCGTCTTGAGGATGGCGTCCATCTGCTTGTAGAGCTGCTTCTTGCAGATCTCCTCCGGCGTGGGGAGGGTTCCATCCTCAAAGGCCTTGCCGATCTCCTTCTCGATAGACCGAATCTTGGAGCGCTCGCGACTGTGGATGATGGAGATGCTCGTACCCTTCTTGCCCGCACGGCCCGTACGGCCACTGCGGTGGGTGTAGCTCTCGATATCGGAGGGCAGTCCGTAGTTGATGACGTGCGTCAGGTCATCGACGTCGAGACCACGCGCGGCCACATCCGTCGCCACGAGTATCTGGGTGAGGTGGCTGCGAAACTTCTGCATCGTCAGGTCGCGCTGCGGCTGCGAGAGGTCGCCGTGGAGCGACTCCGCATTGTAGCCATCGCGTATCAGCTTGTCGGCTATCTCCTGCGTCTCGCGCTTCGTGCGGCAGAAGACGATGGCGTAGATCTTCGGATAGAAGTCCACGATACGCTTCAGAGCCAGGTATTTGTCCTTCGCGTTGACCATGTAATAGACATGGTTCACATTCTCCGCACCCTCATTGCGACTGCCGACCACAATCTCCTTGTAGTCGTGGAGGTAGCCCTTGGCCACACGCTCCACCTCGCGGCTCATCGTGGCCGAGAAGAGCAGTGTGTTGCGCTCCTCGGGAATGCCTTCGAGAATCTCGGTGATGGAGTCTTGGAATCCCATGTTGAGCATCTCGTCGGCCTCATCAAACACCACGTTGCGGGCGTTGTCGAGACGCGCCTTGCCCCGATGCATCAAGTCGATGAGGCGGCCCGGCGTAGCCACGATGATCTGTGCGCCATGACGGAGCGAACGAATCTGTGCCTCGATACTTGCGCCACCATAGACGGGGACGATATGGACATGGGGGATATAGCGCGCGAAGGCGTTGAGGTCGTCGGCGATCTGGAGACAGAGCTCGCGGGTCGGCGAGAGCACGATGGCCTGCGTCTCCTTGCTGTCGGTGTCAATACGTTGGAGCAGGGGAATGCCGAAGGCTGCCGTCTTGCCCGTACCCGTCTGGGCGAGGGCGATGACGTCGTTGCGGTTGCCTAAAAGATAAGGGATCACTTCCTCCTGGACGGGCATCGGCTGTACGAAGCCCAACTCCTCAATGGCCTTTCTGATCGGTTCAGAAACGCCCAATTCTTCAAATGTCTTCAATGTGTTGTGAGTTGATTTTATTATCCTACGGAATGCCGCCCATCCACCATTATGAACCCACTGAAGAACCCGCCTGGATGGTCTCGTTCCGCTTTTGGGCTGCAAAGGTACTCATAATCAACGGAATGGCCAAACATTTTCGGGATAACTTGCCTGCTTTCAGAATAAATGAGTAATTTTGCACTCGCAATCAAGAAGAGCGTAAAAAAGAAGCGAGTAAACAAAAGGAACATTAACAAGAAGAGAGCAAATAGAATGGTAGAACAAATAAAAGGGAAGTCCGATGCAAAATCTATTTAAGATCAGACGGGAGGAGCGCTGGCTCGCCCTGTCCTCCTTCGTGGTGCTACTGGGGCTTCACGCACTGCTGTGGGCCTATTATCCCGCCTCCTTTTTCAAAGGAGGGAAGTTGGGATTCTGGAGTGTATTCTACAACCACATGCACCTCTCTGGCTTCGACAACTACAGCTACATCTTCGTCTCCTGCACGCGCATCTATTACGACATGCTGCGCCACCCGCTCTTTGCCATCCTCCTCTACCCCCTCTATTGGACCAACCAGGCACTGCGTCCGCTGACCGGCCACAACTCGGCGGTCTTCCTCGTCTCGGCACTGACGATCTTCGCAGGCGTCTATTCCCTCATCTTCCTCTACCGCATCCTGCGCGACCGCGTAGGCGTGGGGCGTGCCGACGCCCATTGGATCACCACGCTGTTCTTCTCCTTCGCCATGGTGATGCTGACGATGATCGTCCCCGACCATTTCTGCCTTTCGCTCCTCCTCCTGCTGCTGACGCTCTGGCTGGCCACGTCGCCGCGTCCGCAACCACTCTGGCTGGTGTCGCTGCTCGCCACCCTCACGGGAGGCACGACGCTGAGCAACATTGCCAAGTCGTGGCTGGCCTCGCTCTTTGTCCGGGGCAAGCGGATCTTCCGCCCCATGACGGTGCTGGCGGTGGTCATCGTACCCGCGCTTCTCTTCGTGGGAGCAGGCTACTGGCAGAACGAGACCATCATCAAACCCGTGGACGCACGGGGCAAGGCGGTGCTGGCCAAGAAGATGCAGAAGGACAGCACGCTTAAGGCGAAACTGGCGGCTCACGACAAGGAGATGAAAGCACGAAGGGGAAAGCCCATCGCCGACAACTTCCTGCTGCAGCAGACCAACATCACGGCCTCGCGCGGACCTGCCATCGTCGAGAACCTCTTCGGCGAGGGACTACAGTTTCATCAGAAAGAACTTTTGAAAGACTATAGCGTGGATCGGCCCGCCATCGTCGGCTACGACTACTGGTGGCAGTATGGCGTGGAGGCGCTCGTGGTGCTGCTCTTCGTGGGCGGCATCCTCTGCGGACTCCGCACCCGACTGATGCTCCTGCTGCTATCATGGTTTGGCTGCGACTTGCTGCTCCATGTCGTGCTGGGCTTCGGCCTCAACGAGGTCTATATCATGTCGGCCCACTGGATGTTTATCATCCCTATCGCCATCGCCATACTGCTGCGGCGCGTCCAGCCCCGCCTGCAACAGCCGTTGCGCATCATCATCATGCTCCTGACGGTCTATCTGCTCGTGTACAACGGCAGCCTGCTCGTCGATTACCTACTCAAATAAGAACAAAGGAATGGAAAAATATCAGGAATATCTCAAGGAGAACATCCGACAGAACCTCCGCGCCTGCCAGCTGCGCCAGTTGGAGATTCTGAAGGAGATCGACCGCATCTGCCAAAAGCACCATATCGAATACTGGCTGGACGGCGGATCGCTGCTGGGCGCGGTGCGCCATGGTGGCTTCATCCCCTGGGACGACGACATCGACATCGCCATGTCCGTGGAGGACGAGCACCGCTTCGAGGAGGTCGCGCCCAAGGAACTACCGCCCCACCTCTTTCTACAGTCGCCGAGGACGGATCCTGGAAGCAAAGAGCCAATCGTGAAGATACGCGACCTGAACTCGCTCTATATCGAACCCGGCGATAGCTTCGCCCTACCCTACGCCAAGGGCATCTTCGTCGATATATTCCCGATGGAGGACTATCCCAACATCTCCCGCAAATGGATCAAGCGGCTGACGAAGGGCATCTCCAAAAGCAATGCCATCCTCCACCATAGCCACACCTACTCCCTGCGGTCCTTTGCCGAGTTTTTCTGGTTTGGAGCCAAACTGATGGTCTGCAGCGGACTGTGGAAACTGGTCTGCCGTCTCGCCCCCAAAGGTCGCTACAGCGACATTCCCATCCTCAACGGGCGCGGTGTCTCCTTCGACAAGGCAAGCATCAAGCCTTTGGGAAAAATCACGTTCGAGGGCGTGGAATTTCCGGCTCCCCACGACTACGACGCCTATCTGACAGACCTCTACGGCGACTACATGAAGCTCCCGCCTCCCGAGAAGCGCGAGAGCCATGCGGTCTATGTGGCCCTGTCTTGAGGGGGCACAGGATAGCGTTGTCGAGAGAGCCGATATACCATATAGGATATCCCTATTTTCCTATATATAATAGGAACGATATAGCCTATAGAAAGCAAGCAAAACCATCAATTAGGTCCATGCAGCATCCCACACGAGTGGTACTGCGATGGAAGCCAAGTGAAACTCCAGTACCATTCGAATGAAACTCCAGTACCAGCTAAGCAACACCAAGGTGGTACTGGGGTTTTATCAACTATCGTCCTTAGTTTCCACCCAACATCTTTTGCAAGAGATTGCCTGAGGAACAGACTATTTGAAAATCGACTGTCTGACACTCCACTTTCTTTAACTCAGAAGACTTAAAGCGGCAAAAACACTTCTGCCGTTCCAGAGTGTCACGAGTCAAAGAAAGGCTTTGTATGCTTCCAACCAGCTGGCCCTGCGGTGATATCAAAAGGAGTTTTTGTCCACTTAGACTAGATGGGCGCTTGTCTACAAATCTGAGTAAGACGGTCAGTCCCGTGCTATCAGAAGAAACTTCTGGCGAATGCGAAACCACAGCCGTTCCAGAATAAACCTGCCGATAGGGCAAGAACCAAGCGACAACAAACAAACAAACCAACACGCTTCCAATGGCAACGATACCATGGCGAACGAGAGAGGAGGGCATCTGCCCAACGATACTGCGCACCTTGTCGCTACGTAATTCAAAGCGGTTATTTTGATCACTACTATGTTCTTTCATCTTAAGTTCCTAATTCTAATTGATTCTTCACCAATGCATAATATTTGCCACGCAGAGCAATCAGTTTCTCGTGCGACCCTATCTCCACCACTCTTCCCTCATCAAGAACAACTATTTGATCGGCATTGCGGACCGTGGATAAGCGGTGCGCAACAACGATGACAGTTTTACCCTTGTAAAAATCCTCCAGCTTTTCAGTGATATGACGTTCATTGTTGGCATCAAGGGAGTTTGTTGCTTCATCAAGGAAGACAAAAACAGGATTCTTATAAACTACGCGCGCTATTAAGATGCGTTGTCGCTGTCCCAGGCTGACTCCCTGTCCGTCCAGTCCTATCAGTGTATTATAGCCTAACGGCAAAGACTCTATGTAATCAGCAATATTGGCAGTACGCGCAGCCAGACGCACTCTGTCGATGTCTGGTTCATCATCCGAGACTGCAATGTTGCGAGCGATAGTGTCGGAAAAAAGATACCCCTCCTGCATTACCGCGCCACACTGACTTCTCCACCAAGCGAGATTAATCCTGCTAAGACTTACTCCTCCCACTCGTATGTTTCCACCCAAGGGTTCATAGTATCCTAAAAGAAGTTTAAGCAAGGTGGTTTTTCCACTTCCACTAGCCCCAACGATTGCGGTCACCTTGCCATTAGGTATGGTGAGGTTAATATTCGAGAGGACATCCTGTTTCTTATAAGGATCATATTTGAACGTCAAATTCTCTATTGTGACAGAGTGCCCATTAGGAGTATCATCTGTATAGCTGTTGACAGTACGCTCCGAGTTTTCCTCATCACTCTCTACATGGATCTCGTTCATACGCTCCAAACTGATACTCACGTCCTGCCAAGAGTAAATAAGCGATATCAGTTGCCCAACGGGGCTGTTAAGCTGGCCGATAATGTACTGCACAGCCAGCATCATGCCAAGCGACATGTTTCCATGAATGACAGCGGCAGCGGCCAGTACCGTAATGAGAATGTTCTTTATCTCGTTGATGGCCATTCCCCCCGCCTGCTGTATCTGTTGCAAATTGAGGGCCTGCAAGTTTAACTTGAACAAATCGGCCTGCACATCCTCCCACTCCCATCGCTTGCGCTGTTCACATCCTTGAAGCTTGATTTCCTGCATGCCATACAAAAGCTGGTAAGTCACGTTTTGGTTGCGGGCCGCTTGCTCGAAATACTTATAATCCAACACTTTGCGTTTTTTGAGAAACATTAGTATCCACCCAGCATAGACAAGAGACCCTAATAGAAACACCAGAAATATGCTTAAATTGTAAACGGCCAAAACTATGCCAAAGACAAGGAAGGTAAAGAAAGAGAACAGCAGACTCAGACTGCTTGATGTGAGAAATCGCTCCACTCGCCTATGATCCTCTATACGCTGCAGCAGGTCGCTCATCAGCTTTACGTCAAAAAAATGCATCGGCAGTTTCATTAGCTTGACGAAAAAATCAGAAATAAGCGAGATGTTGATGCGCGTAGAAATGTGGAGAAGGATTTTAGAACGGATAAAGTCTATGGCGGTACGGCTAAAGAGGAGCATCATCTCCGCAAGTAGGACAAGCCACACAAAACCAATGTCCTTTCCCTCTATACCCGTATCAACGACAGCTTGAGTAAGGAAAGGGAAAATAAGTTGCACTAGCGAGCCGAACAATAAGCCCAATATTAATTGGGTGAAAAAACGCCTGTACTTACTGAGGTAACTCCAAAGAAATTGGAGACGGTTTTGGGCTGGCATGGGCACCGCGTCACCCTGCTTGTAAAAAAACGATGTCGGCTCCAAGAGTAAAACTACACCTTTTTCTTCACCATAGGTTTTCGTACTAACCCACGAAGCACAGAATTCCTGTTTGGTATAGTCTAAGAGTCCTTTGGCTGGATCAGCAACGTGGACTCGCCACTGCCCTTTACGATTTTTTTTGACCTGATAAACAACCACAAAATGGTTCTGCTCCCAATGGACAATGCATGGAAGAGGAGCTTCATTGACCAAAGTGTCAAAAGAGATCCTACCGCCAATGGACTTCAAGCCTATTGTCTCAGCAGCTTTGCTTATACCCAACAGGGAGACCCCTTCCTTGCTCAAAGCAGTGATCTCCCGAATATATTTCAAGTCTAAACTCCGACCAAAGCATTTGGCTACCATAGCCAGGCATGTTGGGCCGCAATCTTTTGCGTCGCGTTGTCGTATGAACGTGATTTTTTTCATCAACTTCGAGTACTAGCTTTTCAAAATAAACCCTTTTATTTAGCAAACAACTTCCCCAACATACTCATGGCAGAAACGCCATTAGTATCCACATTGGGAGAAGCTTTGGGTTAAAACACTTTTATTCTCTATCTTTCTTTACTTTGCCTAAGTTGACGTTTGTATTATCACCTAGGAAATGCAAAAATAGTTGTTTTTTTCCACAAAAACGTCCCTTTGGGTATTTTTTTTGTTTCACACTATAAAAAAAATGAAATCTTGGCTTTTGTCCGTAGGAAAAAACAGTTAAGCACACAAAGAGTATAGAGTTTCTGCGGCGCAGTGAAAGACACAAATAGTTAAATATATATAAACGATGATTTTTTTGGGAACTATTTATGTTTTTTCCCAGGAAATATTCTACATTTGCAGTTGAGATAAAAAAATAAGTAGAAACCTAATGACTTTCCCTATTTTAGGGGAGGGAGTTTTATTAACAAATTGAGTATGGAAACAAAAAAGTTTATGATGCTCCAGAAAGAAGTTCTGGAAATTCTTGACAGCGATCAGATGTATGCACTCAAAGGTGGCAATACTGACAAAGTAGAAGTTAATAGCAGAAAAACTTGTACGGTTAAAAACAATGGAAGAGACTGCGTTGTTGTAAATGACGCAAAGACTTGTATATTGATCAACGACTCTGCCGCATCCTGTTCTTTGATTAATTCCAGCAAAACATGTAATGGTACAACGGAACCTAAGCCCTAAGTTTTTAACCTTGTGGGCATAGGGGCGAGTATTTTGATTTAGGATCATTCTCTCGTCTTTGTAGAGTATTGAAGTGTTGTTTCATGTTGTATGCAAGCTTGCTTGCATACAACATGTATTATCTAGAGAACTAACATGAAAAAGAGTTACTATCAATTATATACAAAATTGTACGACGACTATTATCTGTGGGTCAATTTTATGAATAATAGTCATCTAATTTTAAATCGAGAGTTACACGATCTATATTCAAAAGCAGACGATGTGGAGAACTTGAAAAGACAACACACGCAGTTGTTCGATACTCTTGAAAAAAATGGCTTTATAATAAATGATGATTTTGATGAATTAGCTTATATTGAATTCGAGAAGAAAAGAACAAAATTTGACAACTCACTATATCACATCATTGTCAATCCAACCTTGGATTGCAATTTGTCATGTTGGTACTGCTATGAAAAAAAACAAGAAAAAAGCGCTATAAATAACGAAGTAATAAATGGCATCAAGCAAAACATAATAACCCACGACACGAACTCGCCTTTTAGAACGTTAAAGCTGTCATTTTTTGGAGGCGAGCCTTTTCTTCAATTTGACGCTATAAAAAATATAGCAAGCTTTGCTTCTGATTTTTGTAAAAAAAATGAGAAGTCTTTTATTTTGGATTTCACTACAAATGGTAGTTTAATCCAAAAAAGCCAACTAGAGGCCATCTCACAATATCCTTGTGTATTCCAAATAACACTAGATGGAAACAGGAAGCAACATAACAAAATAAAGTATTCCAAAGACAGGCAAACAGACAATTACCAACTTACTATTAATAATATCAAGGCAATCTTAGACACCATTGATAATAGCTTTGTGGCTATTAGGATCAATTTTGACGCACATACCCTATCCTTTTTTGATGATATTTTAGAAGATATAAAGTCCCTTGATCGGAAACGCGTTAAGATAATCTTAAAGAAAGTTTGGCAAGTCAACGAAGCATTAATAGACAAAGACATCCTCTTGGATACTATTCAAAAGCTTTTTGACCAAGACTTTATAGTGGATTATTACACTCAGGGAGGTGTTTGCTTTGCAGAAATGCTAAATGAAGTAGTTGTAAATTATGACGGAAAAGTTTTTAAATGTACAACCATTGACGATTTCTCCGATCGGAATTCCTACGGACATCTTGACACAGAAACAGGAGCAATTGTATGGAATGAGAAAATTACGACACTAGGGTATGATTTAACAAAAGATAAATGCAAGCAATGTAAAATGTATCCAAGTTGTTTAGGTCCTTGCACGCTCCATCTTATGAACGGTGACGAGACTTGCTTTCTTGAATCTCTCAATCTCTCATTGTCTGAATACATGATGTTCTTATATAAAAATGAGATGATACGAAAAAAGGTATATGAACAATAAATGCATGAAAATATGAAAAGGAACCTAGCGTTGTTGACAATCATACTACTGTTGCCCCTTTCCTCCTTCGCACAATACTGCCTGTTGGGGCAGGTGACGGACGAAACGGGAACGTCCATCCAGGGCGCACAACTATGTCTGTATCAAGACGGTGAGCTGGCGGGATTGGCACAATCGAATGCCAAAGGAGAATACCGTATCGGAGACGTGCCACGAGGCAGCTACCAGGTGGTGGCAAGTTGTGTCGGCTATTCTTCTGATGAGGATTCGGTCGTGATAGACCGCGACGCCAACCTGAACTTTATCCTCATGACGAAGAGCGTGGAGCTGGATAGCGTGGTCGTCATGGGTAGCAGCAGTCGTGCCACGTCCAAGGGGCATGTGTTCTACCTGACGAAGAAGGCGAAGGAGTGTGGCAACCCCTTTGTCGCCTTGCAGGAAATCCCCTTGCTCTATAGCGACCCTGTGAACGAAACTGTGCGTTCTGCAGACGGTCAGTCGATGCTGATACTTGTCGATGGCATGCGAGTGAACTCTGGCGTGAGCCCCATAGACCCCGCCCGCATCAAGTCGGTGGAAATCATTGACGTGGTGAGTGCTAAGTATATGCGCCAGGGGGTGAAGCGCGTCGTCAACATCAAACTGAAGGACACTTCGCTCTACACCTATACGCAACTATCCACACGAGCCGACTATCCCGCCAAATCCTATTTTGCCATGCCGACCTTTGAGATTGGCAACAGTACCGTCTCGCTCTACGGCGACGCCTCTATCAGCACGGAGCACAGTCGGCAAGAAAACGCCTATAGCCTTGTCACGCCCGGACTCACCAAGCACTATGCAGGCGAGACACGAAGCAAAAGCACTGATTACGACTTCTCGTTGATGGGGAAGTGGCGCATGACGGCAAAGGATTATTTTGCCGCATACGTCCAGGGCAATACAAGCAAAGAGAACAGCAGCAGTTTCTCTCTCGGCGAGCAGAACGCGCAGGGCCTCGTGCGCGACAACGCTTCCGTCTATCGCTCTCATCTTTTTTCGGCGACGGCTTACTATAAGCATCTTTTCTCAGAGGACGAAGAGTTGGAGCTGTATGCCGTCTATACGGACAACCGAGCCGACAACACCAACAGCCTGGAGGAGGAGACCCAAGGGCTGGGAGGCACAAACCTCCAGCAATATATCAGTCGGCACCACCAAGGATCATTGACACTGAGCTACTCCAAAGAATTTGACGACGGAGGAAGCCTGGAGCTGGGCAACGAGACCGAGTATGCGTATGACCGAATAGAGAACAACGGTTTGGCGACCTATCTCTTTGGCCACCATCGCCTCAACGAGTTTGTCTTTGCGGGCTACACGGGGATGTTATCACGGAAACTGACCTACGACGTGACGGCTGGCATGGAGTATATGGCGATGAGGTCAGACAGTATAGACCATCATTATTTCAGACCACGTTTCGATCTTGGCCTCCACTATAATATCACCAACACGCTCAGTATGCATTTGGGCTACACTTACAGCAACACGGCCCCTTCCGTGGCTATGCTCTCCCCATACAACACGTCTGCCGACACGCTGCTTATCAGTCGTGGCAATCCGTTTCTCCTGCCTTCCAAGTCGCACGTTTTCTCTTGGAACACATCTTATTACAAGGGTAGCATGAGTTGCGGCGCAGGCGTTTCCTATGGTGTATCGAGCGACCTCATCGAGTCGGTGCGCTTGGCGGCGGACAATGGTGTGCTGCTGACGACGTATCAGAACCAGGGACGCTTCCGCTCGCTGCAGCTGAAGGGCAACTTGCTGTGGCGCGTATTGGGATGTACGGTTTTGATGGACATGGCCCACCATGTGAGCTACTATACGAGCGCAGGAGCGAAGAAATATTTCCGGGGCCTGCTGCTTGTGAGCAAGAAGTGGGGCAAACTGGAGGCGCGGGCTAACTTCAGTTACCAAAACTACATTGTCTCGGAATATGCACGGACGAAAAACTACAATCCGACTAGCACCCTCATGCTCTCCTACAGTTTCACTCCCGACATCCTGTTGTCTGTAGGCTGTACGAGCTTCATTGGCAATCCGAGGAGCAAGACCACCGTGAGCACGGGCGACTACAGGAGTGTCGCCTACACGAAGAGCAATACGTTCTCCCCATGGGTTTTGTTCCGCTGGACAATCAGAAAGAACAGCAAGCGTAAGATAGATCTCGACAACGACATCTTGCGCGACCATGAGGGCAAATTCAAACTATAGTCAGGAGTATTTCACCACTGCGGCTTGTGGGACTGGACGTCCCACAAGCCGCACCTAAAACCAATCCTCGCCACGACATCCCCGGGCAAGCCCAGGTTTTGTCGTGGCGAGGAAGGTATCAAGGGGTAGCGTTATCAATTGTCACAGGCGGCGCAACTCGTCTTCTCCAGCCGTCTTTCCCTTGTATTTTGATTTTGCTGGGTTGAAAGAGTAGGAGATGGTCAGGCTAATGCTGGGCTGCCGATAGTCCACCCAGTGAGAGGTGTAAACGCCCTTATACTCCGAGTAGCCCTTCTCTTTGGCATTGAACAAGTTGGATGCAGCCAGCTTGACCCATAGGTTTTTCATGTTTTTTTGGATGCTCATCCCCACATTGATAGAAGAGTGCGCCATGTACGTGTTCGAATGGCCCTTGAGGTTACCACTCGCATTCAGCACGATATACCACTGGCGAGGGAGCACGACGAGGTTCTTCCATTGCAAGCCAGCTTGAGGACGTCCATACTCCATCCCGTTGTAGCTCAGCCATTGTTTGCGGATCCACACATGCCATGATGGCCTCCATATCTTGAAGAATGTGGGACTGTAGGAGAGTCCAGTATAGACGCTCGAGAAAGAGTGGTTGACCCCGTAGGACAACACGGCTGGAATCTCGTCCATCACGTCAAACCAGCTGACAACGGCATCCTTGCCATAGGAGTAGTTGCATATTAAGAGAAGGTCGCGGTAGGATGCGTTAAACGCCACGGAGTGGTTTTTGGTGGGCTGGAGCTGAGAGTTGCCCTTGTTGTAACGGAAATCGCTGATATACTGCAGTCCGTCGTCCAGTTGGCTATAGCTAGAGCTGTTGGTATAGATGTTGTAGCTCAGCATCAGCGAAAACCTGTCCTGGCTGTAGGACAGCGACACCGAGGGCAGGAGATTGCGGAAAGTGCGTTTGCTCTCGTCGCGCAGTTTGCCAGCGGCATAGTATTTGTAGTCTATGTATTCATATTTCAGTCCCAGTTGCGTGAACCATCTCCCGAAGCTGCGGCTGTAGTTGGCGAACACGTGGGCAGCCGACTGTTTCGACTCGTTGTCGTTGGTTTTTAGCAAGCCCGAATAGTCTTCGTTCTCGATGCAGTATTGTTGCTGGAAGCGTGTCCAGGAGGTCACCAGTCCATAGTCCAGTTTGCCATTGGCCACAGTAGAGGTGAAGACCGTCCTCTGTGCTACCATGTCCGATTCGGACTTCGTGGCGGGCACCAGCATAGACCTGTTGTCCATTCGATTCTCGACGACAATCTGCCTGCTGTTGGCGCGATTGTGGGCGTACGTGGCATCTACGTTGAGAGAAAACTTATCGCTGAATTTATTTTCGTAATAGGCGCTGACATTGTGGTTGCCATTTTGCGAGGACTGAGTGGACCGGGTGTCAAACTCGCTGAAAGCACCGTTCTGCCACACATGGTTGCGATAGTTTTGGTCTGCACTGTTGGAGAACACCCTTGAGAAAGTATAAGTGGCTCCCAGAGACTGTCGGTCCGTCAGTTGATCGTTGACTCCAACACTCACAAAACCAGTCTTCGCCGAGTTGTAACCATCGCCCGAATAGTCGGCATGGATATCTTGACCCTTGTACTGGAAGTCATAGACGTCCTGACGCTTATAGTGAGAGTTGCTGAAAGTATTGGCCGATGTGTTGACGAAGAAATCGAGACCACGCCGACGGTAGTTGAGGTCAAGCCATCCAGTGGTGTTCCAGCAGCTTGACACGTTCTCGCTCAAGATCAGAGATCCACCCAGCCCTTCTCCGACGGGCTTGATGGTGGTGATGTAGAGCACGGCGCGCACGGAGGATCCGTATTTTGCTCCGGGATTCATGTCGATCTTCACATCCTTGATCATATTGCTCGGGATGCGCGTCAGCTCATTCCAATTGCGCATCCGTTTGTTGTTGATATAGACAAGCGGCACGCCTCTTCCCAGCACTTTGATGCCATCTGTGTCGATCAGGGGCAATTGCTGCAACACGTCGGTAGCCAGCCCCAGCTGACTGAACACGGTCCCCTGTATGTGTGTGACAAACTGTCCTTGCTCCATCTTGAAGGAAGGTCGGGAGGCCGTGACCGTCACTCCTTGCAGGGCCTGCTCCGACGGAAGCAAATGGATGGTCATGTGGGCTGCTGCTGGCAAAAACACCGTCTTGTATCCGATACATGAGACCTTCACTATTTTCCCAGATGAGTTCGTGTCAAAAGAGAAACTGCCATCCTCGCCGCCTATCACGCCAGCAACATAAGCTGAGTCGGAGGCCTGAAGTAGGGACACGGTGGCATAGGGAACAGGAATGCTGTCGTTTTCCATCACTTTTCCATCTATACTCTGGGCGTTTGCACAAATGGAACTTGTCAAAACTATGGCCAAGAGGCCAGAATATCTATTACGCATCATACTATTCTTATATTGATTTAGGTTGCTATTACTTTGTGAACACTTTCTGAAAGCTTCTCTTTATTGGCAAAAAGGCATTCCTCTAAAATGTGTTGATCGTTAAAGAAAGTGCAAGTATTAAACACTTTCCCCTCGAAAACATTTTTGTGCCTAAGCCATTGGCAGCCACCATCACAAACAGGAAACAAAGAACACTCTTTGCATTTTGGGGAGTTGTAAACAGACGTATCATACAAGTAGTGACAAACCAAAGAAGGATTCTTTAACTGTTTGTCACGAATGTATCCTATTATCTTGTTAGGCATGTTAAAATCGTTCCAACACTTGTACATTTCACCAGCTGGTCCAATTATAAAACTGTTATTTTGGTTAACCATGCATCCTTTTTGCGTAACTACATGTGGGAAAAAATCAACAGGTACTCCTTCTTTTGCTATTGTCTTGTAAAACTGATAACGCTTTGAGTTAAACAACGATTTATAGCACATTTTACACCCGTCATTGCTATCTTCGCGAATAAACCCCGGATATGGATTGATTTTCTTTCTTCCATACCTTTGCATCAGCTTGTTATACAATACGGCAAAGTCGTTTTCATTTGCTTTGTTCACATTGATACGGAGGTCTATTTTAAAATTCTCAGGGGTTAGCGCCACAAGGTTGTCCAAATTATCTAGTATTTTCGCAAATGTTTTTCCACCAGTAGCTTTTAAAAAGCGTGTTTTGTCATGACTCTCACAGTCTCCATCAAAAGAAATTTGAATCTGTGAAAAGCCTAAATCTACCATATCCCTAATTACACTGGAGGATAAAAGAAAGGCATTTGTAATAATTGACTGAGAGCATATTTTTGCAGTACACTCCTTTCGTATCTTGTTTATAATTGTCTTTATTTTGTTAAATGCCATAAGCGGCTCACCGCCATACCAAGTTAAATTTAATCTTTTTACAGAATTATATCCATTAATGAAATGGACAATATCTTCGATTACGTCATCGGATATTATCTTTGTTTTTTTTTCTCCTTCGAAGCAATATGGACAAGCAAAATTACAACCAGTAGTAGGGGCAATAACCAAATTAAGAGTGTCAGTAACCCCTATATTGGAGAGATGGCGAAGTTTGCATGAGTTATAATAATCATAGACATGATCGTCATTGAGAATTATTTTTTTCTCAACAAGAACCTTTAAGGCATCTTCTTCTAATTCGTCAAAAGCGCCATCATGCAGTTTTTCATAAATGAATTCAGGTATTGAAGAGAGGAATTCTGTTTCGGAGTTATATAGATAGAATCTATTCTCCCTCTCAAATAACAATGTATATAGGGACAACTTCATAGGCAAATTCTTAACAAGTGAACTTAATCACCAAGGCGTTCGGTTTTCAGAGATGCTTTTAGATTTAGTCAGAGACAGGAATACTATTCTGATCATTGATTGGCTCTCCTCAAATCGCATGCCTGATAATTAAGTCCACCATGTATTCAACAGTTTTTAATGAGTTACGTTTCAACCACCATTATATGCTAGGGGTTATTTGGGGTAGTTGGTCCCGTCGGGGGTGTTGAACCAGAAGGAGTTGGTGGATCTGGCTCCATTTTGTTGACGGCACAAATGTTACCATTCCCTTGATAGCAACCACATGATACAAGATTCGGGCAGTCCGGATTTCCACCGCTACCACCTTTCAAAGTATCCAATGTTGCTTCGTTCAATACTTCATTTTCGTGGATAACATCTAAAAATAGCTTGTTCATATTTGTTTTGTTTTTAGCGCCTTCTTGTAGCTTCCGGCATTGCTTTGTGATATGTCTGTAATTCTATAGTAATACGCATTTGGTTGTTAGTTAAAACCAATCCTCGCAATCAATATTGAAAGGGAGGAAAACTTTTGGTGCAAAAATAGGTTTTTTACCTATATCTTCCAAAAGAAAACCGTTAAAAAAAACAAAACACCTCGTCTTTACCTGCTTTTTTAAAGGTTTACAGATAGTTGAATTAAAAAAAGACGAGAAAAATGGCATTCTTCCAACAAACAACGATTTAAAATGGTTTATAAAGAAACAAATAACAAAATGTAGAAAGTGCTGCTTGGGTTATCTCTGTTCAGTTTCAACATATCCATTTGTTATCTTTTCGCGACGCAACCCAATAGGTCACTCCAAGTTCGGACGAATTCAACAAGGAATAGGCCACCGCAATATACATTATTATATGTATTGCGGTGGTCTGTCTATGTCAGCAAGGAGCCATCTATTGACAAAGCTTATAGAAGAAATAGCAGGTGTCTCCTAAAATTTGAAAGAAATCCGCCCAAACAAAAAACGCAATGGTGGCGATGAAGACGACAACAGTAAAGACGACATTCTTCCATCGGTGCGTCTTCCACGCATAGTAGATATTGCGCACACCACCGAAGATGATAGACACCGTCACACAACTGAGCATGACATATACTGCTACACTGAGAAGATTCTTTAATGTTTCCATTTTTATTTTATGTAAATTTACAATATTGGTTCATTATTAATCAATACTATCTTTCAGTCCCTTTTCCAATTCCTCAATAGTCGGCATGGAAGACTTAAAGTCTTTAGGGAAGAGTTTGGAGAGTTGGTATTCTGATATGCCCATTGGTTCCTTGTATGAATCCAAGGCATATTTCGCCACCACATTGTCTTTATCCTTGCAGATGAGCAAACCGATGGTCGGATTATCGATATCGGTCTTAAACTGGTGGTTGACAGCTGACACATAGAAGCTAAGTTGTCCCAAGAAAGATGGATGGAACGAGCGGGCTTTTAGCTCTATAACAACATACGCATGGAGGTGGGCATTGTAAAATAGCAAATCTGGGAAGAACTCTTGCTGACCGACCTCCAAACGAAACTGTCTGCCCATATAGGAAAATCCTTTCCCAAGCTCCAAAAGAAAACGAGTAACATTGTTCACCAGTTCATCCTCAATGTCACGCTCGTCGTATTTCTCCCTTAGATGAAGGAAATCCAATTGATAAGGGTCTTTGGTTATCTGTTGCGCCAAGTCGCTCTGTACGGCAGGGAGCGTGGATTGGAAATTAGTGATAGCCTTGCCATCGCGCTCGTACAAGTCAGTGTCAAGCCAATTGAGAAGAGCGTCACGCCCCCAATTGTTCTCCCAAGTCTTTCTGACAAAGAACAAGGCTTTATCCATATCACCCTTGCATCTTGATATGATTCGGCAATGATGATCCCATGGAATCATAAATAACAACCTGAAATCGTCAGCAGGTTGCCGACGATTTGCTGTCAACGAGGCATAGAGCTTATAAAAATAGCTCATATATTTCAAGTTGGTTGGTGAAAAACCCTTTACGCCAGGCATTTTTTCCTTCAAATCCTGACTGAGACTCTTGTAAAATCCTGAGCCATAAGTATTGGCATACTGCTTTGCTTCTATGTCTCGTCCCAACTTCCAATAGAAATCCAATACATAGTTATTGGTGGCACATGACGCTTTGAGGCGATGGTTGTAAAAGCGTTCCTTGAGTTCTACGAGCCACTCCTTATAATCGTTGTCATCATGAAGTACCATTGACAAGTTTATTTCTTTCTTTGCCATCGTTTTCATTCTTTATTCACACCTCAAATGCAATACATTTTCACGAGAAACTATCATGAGGAAAAGACTTCTCGGATAAGACGGCAACTATTTAGAGGAAAATCCCATATCGTTGCATTCTTTATTTTGCTTATTGTTTATTCTTGTTTTTACAACATCGCAAATACCACCTTGCTACGCCGCGACTTCAAGCGCCACTCCAAAACACGGACGAACTAGAAAAAACAACACCGTTGGTCTACAGTATGGCGGAGCCCCTCCTCGATGTGCCACAGTGGCTGCCATCCAAGCGACTGAAGGCGGCGGGTGTCAAAGACCGCCTTGGTGATGGGCGTGGTGACACCATGGGTCGCATCGTCGGGAATGTCGAAGACGACTTGGCGGCCAGCCATTCCTGCCGTGAGTTCTGCCAGTTGGCGGATGGTGATATTGGACTGTTCGTCGGCGACATTGTAGGCTTCGCCGTCCTTACCCAAGAGGAGGATATGGAGGAGGGCCGTCGCACAATCGACCACATAGGTCCAGGAGCGGAAGGCCTCGCCCTTGCTCTTGAGGACGATGTCCTCGCCACGCTCCACATTGCGGATGAACTGCGCATAGACGCGGTTGTCCGACTCCGTGAAGCCCGGTCCATAGACGTGGGAGGGACGCGCGACGACAACCTCGACATGGTGCTGGGCGCCATAGCAGGCACATAGCGTCTCCGTCGCCCGCTTGGCCGAGGGATAGCAGGATCGCACCTCCAGCGGATTGACATAGCCACTATAGTCCTCCGTAAAGGGACGGCCGTCGCCCTCGCCATAGACCTCGCCCGAGGAGACATAGAGGAAGCGCTGGAGCGCATGGCGGACGCCATACTGGAAGAGATGGTCCACGCCATTGAGGTTGGACCGCATCACGCCGACAGGGTCTTCCTTGTAGAGACGGGGAGCCGCGCCGCCTGCCGCATCGATGACGAAGTGGAAGTCGGTGTCGCCTTCCAGCGGCTGCGTGAGGTCCATCGGAAGGAAACGGAACCGGTCGGACTGTGCGTAGCGGGCAAAACGCTTCTCCGCCCGCTGCTGGTTGCGACCCGAGGCAAAGACGCGACACGAGGTGGGCGCTGCCATCAGCACGTCGGCGACGGCA
>OGYK01001197.1_pt1 | contig 19614 bp, 26 predicted proteins | sample 1576501 | NCBI WGS metagenome assembly OGYK01 (sample SAMEA3541530, study PRJEB24748) | human gut metagenome | biome: human gut; feature: human-associated habitat; material: faeces | place: China | collected 2012
TCTTTGGGACTGCTCAGTTTCATCAAAAACTGATAAAGTTCGGTCGGAACAGTTTTCTTGATCGGTGCAGCATTGTAAACACTTCTCGGACGCTTTTCGATCAATCCGATGTAATGCTCTAAACGATAATGGGTCTGGTTATGACGGTAATCACGATCATATTTTGCAATGATCTCACCTCGGAACAGCATTATGACCTGATTGCCGCTTCCTTTGACCGTTATCATCTTGGAACTGTACTGATACGGCACTGCGTATTTGTTGTGATCAAATCTCACAAGTGAGAAATCATCCGCTTTGATCTGAAGTGTATTTGATGTATCATAGCGGTACGGCGGTAAAGGGATCCAATGCTCCTTACAGTTTTCAGCCATTTCACCTACCGTCAGATCTTTTCCGGGTATCTTATGATTTCTGTACACAGCGCAATATTCCAGAAGCTTTTCATTCAGCTCATCTATGGTCGATATGTTAGGGACAGGCACGAAGAAATTTCTTCTGACAAGTCCTACCAGACCTTCTACAAGCCCCTTTTCATGACCCTGTGCCGGATTGCAGAATACTGGTTTGAAGGAATAGTGTGCCGACAGGGAAAGATATTTGTCTGTTGCTTTTGCATGACATCCAAATCCTTCTTTTACAGCAACACGAGCATTATCAAAAATGATCTTCTGCGGCGTTCCGCCAAAATGTTCAAGTCCTTTTACGATCCCTTCCAGAAAGCTTTCTTCATTCTGCCGGTAAAAAGCGGAAACAAAGATATCCCCGCTGTGGCATTCACGCATACACCATATTTGGATTTTCTGCCTAATCCCGCCAAGTATTACAGTTGCTTCACCCCAATCCACCTGAACGGCTTCGGCTGGGTCATAGGACAATGGTACAAACACATTGCTCACCTTGCCTTTGAGTTCTGCCACCGTCCGTCTTACAGAAGCTTCACAGCCATCAAAACCACATTCGGCAACCAGGCGTGTGTATATCTTATGTGCTGTATGCTGCTGCTTCCGCGGTGCTTTCTGGTCAGAATCCAGGCACTTCATGATAAATGCTTTGACATCATCGGTGATGATGTCATTTTTTCTGCCGCTGCCAGGTTTGCGTTCCCATGGAACTGTTCGTCCTTCCCAGTATTTCTTTACTGTGTTTCGTGAGATCCCCAGTATCTTTGCTACATTACGCTGGCTGAAGTCTGTATGCTCTCGATAATATCTGATCTTTTCATAGATCTCCATTGCTATTGCCACTCCTTATCCCTCCTGTATACAAGTTCTTTCTCTTATGATACAGGATTTTTATTATTTGTGGCTCACTTTTTTATTATCATTTTTCCCTCAGCTGGCTCAGTTTTATTTTAGCAGATATACTTGACAACCAGATATTTTTATGATATACTAAAACCGTTATATATATAACATATTATAACATATGATTAGAGGGTGGTAAATTTGAGAAAGAAAGTCATTTTAGTCCTGCTTGCAGGCTGCCTCTGCTGTTCCACAGCGGCGATGGTGTCCTATGCAGAAACGCCTGCTCACGCACTGACGATCATTGCATCTGTAACAAATCTCTCCGTTTCCAAGAACACCATTGCAGTGGGAGAAAGTGTTCAGCTGGAACTGGAATGGAGTACTGGTGCAAAACAGTCTGTTTTTTATTCTTCCAGTGATGAGAATGTCGCCATTGTCGATCAAAATGGGCTTATCACAGGTGTTGGCAACGGCACAGCGACCATTACAGTAAGCCATTCCAATATTGGAACAGATAAGACCATTACCATAGATGTTTCAGATGACGTGGAGACAAGCAAGACCTATCAGACCTCCGAACTTACACTGGGAACAAAACTGAAAAAGTACGATACCCTGCACTACACAGGAGACGGAGCAGGGAGCTGTCTGAACGTTGTCAATACAAAGGGTGATTATGATCTTGTTTATCTGAACAGCGGCGATTATGTGCTTCCGTTTGATGCTGAAATTGTTGGAATTGACGGACTTGTTATGTATGTCGCCCCCGATATTGAGGGCGTGACTTATCTGGACGGCAGAACGCTTTCCGTCGGTGATACGATCGACAGAAATACTCATCTGCTATGCTATGACTACCATATCAATGACCTTGTCCTTCCTGTATTTCTGCCGCAGTATTACAGCAAATACATCGGTGACGGCACGATCAGAGTCAAGGCGATTGACCATGACGAAAAGACGATCACTCTTGAATCTGTCGATGAATTCGACTGGCTGCCTGCTACAATGGATGATTATGAAGCATTCATTGCGAAAAACGGAAATGTATCCGTTCATGGCAACTATATCGTTTATTGTGATACCATCAATTATAGTACCGGTGATGAGGTGATTCTGGAGCAGCTTGGAACGGCGGAAATCAAAGAAGTAAAAGAATACAATATTTCTTCCGATGAGCCGATTCCACCTGGAAGCCAAAGTCATGCTGTCTATGTATATGAAGCAGTATCCGCTGGCACAGTAAAAGTTACGATCTCTCAAGGCAGACCTTGGGATCCAGAGCAGACGAAAAACGTCAGAGATGTCGGTTATTATAAGATCGGTGAAGATATGTCCGTCGAAGAAATAGACGAATCTGAATTTTCTGAGCCTGTAAAGGGCGATGTCAATGCAGACGGGAAGTTGAATGCCGCTGACGCTGTCATGCTCCAGAAATGGCTGACGGGTGTTCCCGATGCAACACTTTCCAACTGGAAAGCAGCCGATCTGTATGAAGACGGCGTACTGAATGCGTTTGACCTTTGCATGATGAAACGTGAGTTGATGAATCAAAACCAGTATGATGATACGCCGGTTTTGTTTATCAATGATTATAGAATTATCATGTCAGAAAACGGCTGGGATGGCGAAGATTACGAACAAATAATCACCGCCAACGGAAACCGGTATTCAGCTCCATTGTGCAATTGCGTGTATCTCTCCGTTGATGACCACATGAACCACATCAAAGAAGATGGTGAAAAGGAATCATACATCACAGATGCAGAGGTTTTGCAAAAGATCTCGGAATTCACAAAAAATGCAGCAAAATACAAGGACTGCGAAATGAAAGCCTGGGGCTTTGGAATAACTGATTACGGCGAACAAACACTCTATGTCCTGTATCATGACGAAGATGGCACAACACAGCAACTGGAACTCTGCCGATTTGGCGGCGACTGTGCATGGCTCGACAATGCAGAGGTACAGGAATTTGTAACAATGCTGATTCAAAAAGGTTATTTTGCAGAGAAAGATATGTTTGAAGCCTATTTGAAGAACTTGAAATAAGTCCAAGGCACTTGCAATACTGAATCCGACCGCTGGGTGCAATCTTTCTCCTCTAGGGAAACGCTGTACAGGAAATACCTTTTGACCAGATGGAGCTACTCCATTTGGGGTCGGTGTACAAAAAGAAAGGTCTGCCTCTGAGAGCAGACCTTTCCTCTTGTCCGAAAACATCGTAATTTTGACAACACCGTACAAAGCCGACAGGTGGTCTTTGTGCGGTGTTGCTTTATCCGTGATTCTGGATAATATTGTTGAAGTAGCGTAACCGCCAACCAGACCCTAACGTTGATTCGGCACTAAAAAAGCGATAAAATAGTTCCAAAGGGATTTACCCCGAAAGGAGCTGAGAATATGCCAACGATCAGAGAAGTAAAGACCGAGCTTCGTCACAGGGAGTGGGCAGAGCAGATACAGGAATGCCAGAGCAGCGGTATGACCGTAACAGCGTGGTGCATGGAAAAGGGGATCAGTCAGCACACATACTACTCACGCCTGAATGTGGTGAGAAAAGAACTGCTGAAACGAGCGGAATTGCCTTTGCAGCAGATCGTACCGCTGAGTGTTTCTCAAAGCGTCACCTGCACGACAGCTGCGGTGCAAACACAATGTATTGCCAGTGGCGCTGAACCTGAGAAGGTTGAACCAGCTGTCCCACAAAAGATGATCGTCCGTAAAGACGGGATCGAGGTCGAAATGCCAGCAGATATATCCGAGAGGCTTCTGCTTACGCTGCTGAGAGGTCTGCACAGGAGCGTCAGCAAAGCTTCTGATCGCGATCTATACCTATCGGGACAGCCGTTCAAAGGTGACCGCCGAGGAGCTTCTCGGCAGCTATGACGGTATCGTGCAGACCGATGGGCTGGGGTCTTATGGTTCGGGAGAATATCTGCACGCAGGCTGCTGGTCGCACGCTCGCCGCAAGTTTGTGGACAGCATACCTGAAAATGATAAAAACAGCAAAGCGGCAAAAGCTGTCGGGATCATCGACAGAGCATTTGCCTTGGAGCGTGAAGCAAGAAAAGCAAACGTCCCGCCGGAAAAGATATTGGAGATGCGGCAGAAAGAGGTAAGACCGATCATAGAAGAATTCTACAACTTCATCGGAACGCTCAGACCGAGCAAAGGTTCACACCTTGGCACGGCGGTCACCTATGCCCTGAATCAGAAAGACAAGCTCCTTTTGTTTTTAGATCATCCCGAAGTGGAAATGACAAATAATCTTGCAGAACGCACCGTTAAGCCTTTTGTGATCGACCGTAAGAATTTTCTCTTTTCTGCGACGGATAAGGGTGCAGATGCGAGTGCTCTCTTCATGAGCGTGATCGAAACAGCCAAGCGAAACGGACTGAATGTGTTTGGTTATCTCTCCTATCTGATGCTTGTTCTCCCTTCATGGGGCAAAACACCTTCAGAAGAACAGCTTGACAGCATCATGCCGTGGAGTGCTACTCTGCCTGAAACCTGCCACAGAACATATCATCAGATCGTTGAAAACATGGCTGAGGTTAAGTGACAGCTTCTCATCCACAGTATTTCATAGTAACTGACAGTATTTCACCGCACAGTAATTCACAGTAACTCACTGCAATTCATTGTGATGAACCGAATACAGGATTTGAGCCGTGGTTGATCTCGGCTCATTTTTTTGCCCGCTGGTCTGGTTGGCGGTTACTTAATAACAAAGTATCTGCCTGTTTTGTGTGTTATGACCTGCTGTACGGACTTTCCATAATAGTCGGTAGAGGAACAGGTCAAAAACCTGTTCCGTTTTCTTCTGCCCAATGACAGCCCCACTAATCCATCACATATTTCGTAAGTCTGCCTTTTCCAACTGATTTTATCAAATGCTCCGCACACATTTCTTTCAGCAGTTTATACGCTGCGGTAACTTTTAATCCCGTTATTTTCTCTGTTTCCAGACGGCTGATAGAACCATTCTCTTTGATATACGCCATCACAAGTGCTGAAACGTCTGATTCTGGCGTATCATTTGCAATGGCATTCATATTGGGTAATGTCAACCGAAAAGCTCCAGCTGCGGATTCAAAAACTGGTTTTCTGGAAAGTTCCTTATATGCCCGACGGATTTTCCCGATTCCTGTTCCGTAGCTTTCAATCAGCTTCATTCGATAGAATACAGCAGCAAGATTTGGATTCCTGGATTGAGAAACACCCATGTAAATAGCGTCCATCGACAATCCCTTTACAAGTCCGCCGAGAGACACAAATTCAATGCGGTCATCATAGATATTGACAAGTGTGCTTGCACTAAAAGAATAATCCCGATGCACAATGCAGTTGAGGAGTGCTTCTCGCAAGGCCTCTTCATCATAGTCCCTTTTGTCAATACGATAAAGTCCCTTTATGGTCGACTGGGTTTTGTTATATCGATCAATTGCTTCGTACATCTCGTCTAACTGTTTTAGTACCGAGCCCGAAAATTCTTTTCGGTCACGAAATACCGCCTTGTCTGTCCCTTGAAAAACAGCAAGTTTCAGGGTGTGTTCGCATTGATCGGAAAGCAAAAGTGCAAGGTTCGTGTATAGCCCGTCCTCACCGATCAGATGCAGTGTCCTAAACTGAGATACTCCTATGTCCAGTTTTCGTTCTTTCATTTTTTCCGTGAAAGAAGTGAAAGAAAGTTCCTGATTCATCGAACGGCATGTTTCATAAGAGATCCCGCTTGTCTGGATGATAATCTCACGAATCGCCTCATCACTGACAGGCTGCGAAGAGGAACCTTTTCGTACATATACCCCCGATGGCTTTAGCCCTTTGTCCGAAAGGTAGTACGGTTTGTTCGTACCCGTGGCTACTTCGATTTTGACAACATTCTTGCCCTCCAGTTCCACGCTGGAAATTTTCACAAATGGCATAACATCGGGCTTTATTCCGTCTTTCAAGGCGTTTGATACCTGTGTCATCACAGAATCAAGGTGATCCAGACCGACCACTTTTCCATCATCAGATATGCCGATGTATATCGTTCCACCGTCTGTATTGGTAAAAGCAACAACTTCTTTTTTTACGTCATTTACATAGACTTCCTTGAATTCAGTATTGCTGTCTTCCAAAAGCATATGATTCATTCCTTTCTTTTTCTTTCACTTTCTTTCGTTTCTTTCACAAGTATAGCATAAGAAATAGAAAAAGTCAAGTATTTCCCCTGCAGTCAATCTTATGATTTCACGCTGGAATCGATTCTATACAGAAAAAAGCATCGTGATGCCAACTGCTCACAATGCCTGCTCAAAAATTTTCGGTGTGTTCCACCTACTTTATTTTGACCCCAAAACTGACCCCAATATAGCGTACGCAGTGCGTAAGCTGACGAACGTCAAAATGAAAAAATAACGCAATATCGCCATTATCGTACGATTTGCGTATATCTAAAACGTGTTAAAAATATGAAATAAATCCCTCATAACCCGAAGGTCGTCAGTTCAAATCTGGCTCCCGCAACCATTTATATGTACGCCTACTTCAAGGTCACAGTCACCATTGGAGTGGGCGTAAATTTTTACCATGGACTTGCACACCTGTTTGGTGTCGGTGTCCAGACGCTCCATGGCGTTCTGGAACAGCTGCACCAGCTTTTCCACACTGACCGGATTATGCTCTGTACCACGCTGGATTACGTCCTCCAGCTCTGACTTCCGCACACGCAGCCGGAACATTTCCTCCTGCAATTCCGGATAGTCAATGCCTTTGAGGATCGCCTTGGTGCCGTTGTTCAGCTGGAAAATGATGTCCGCCAGCTCCTTCCGCTCTGCTTTCAGGTCAGCTGTAGCACCGTTGATCTCGTCGGCGATCTGCTGTGCCATCTTCGAAAAGTCCACGTTTGCAAGGTAGTGCTTCAGATTCTGCACCACGAATGCCTCCAGCTCCTCCGCATTGATGTTCTTGGCGTGGCAGGTGTGGTTCCGGTACTTGTTGCCGCAGCAGTAGTATCGTGTGGAATAGCCACGCTTGTTGGTGGATGTGTGCCCCACATAGCTGGCACCGCACTCCGTACATTCGATCAGACCGGAGAGCAGATAGTTCCGCTTTGCCTTGTTGCACGCCCGCTGTTTCTTGTCATTCATACGCATCTGAACCGCCTCCCATGTGTCCTTGTCGATGATTGCCGGAATGCTGTCCTCGATGCGGACGGCGTTCTCGTTGGGGATATTTCCGGCATACTTGCCCATGATCTTGTGGTGATACTTGCACCAGCTGTACACGCCGATGTACCGCTCGTTCCGCAGCAGATAGTGCAGGCTGTTTTTGCCCATGACCTTGCCACGCCGTCCCCGTACTTCGCCGATGGTGTCTAAAATTTCGCCGTAGCTTTTGCCGGCGGCATACATCTGGTATATTGTCCGGACGATCTTCGCCTCTGCCGGCTGGATCACATATCTGCCGTTCTCGTCAATGGTGTAGCCGAAGTTGGGCGTACCGCCCAGAAACTGTCCGGTCTTTGCCTTGGTGGCGATGCTGTCCATGGACTTCTGGCGGCTGGTGAGGACGTGATGCTGTCCCAGTCCCACGGTTATCAGCTCCGTCAGATAGTCGGCAGGGTTGAGAATGTCGCCGATGTGATCCTCTACGGAAATGACCTGAATGTGCAGCAGAGCCATCTGTTTCCGGAAACTGAACCAGTCGGAAACGTCACGGCTGCCACGGCTGATGTCGTAGATCACAACGGCATCGAATTTTCGCTGTGCAGCGTCTCGGCAGAGTGATTGGAACGCCGGTCGCTGGGTGTTTGTGCCACTCATTGCCTCGTCGGCATAACGGGCGGATACGGTGATGCCGTGGGCATCGCAGTACTCCTCGATCTTCCGCATCTGATAGGCAATGCTGCTGTCGGTCTGATGCTCTGTGCTGTATCGTGCATATGCTGCTGCCTGCATGATATTTTTTCCTCCTTGTACTTGCAATTTCAGAGGAAATATGCTATAATAGACCTTGTTGTGGAATGGCTATTATCGCAATAGTTTTTCCTCTTGCCGTCTCACGGTTGCCGCCGTGGGGCGGTTTTTTTATATTTGATGCTGCCCTGCCGATTTTGGTATGGCATTTTTGTGTGGTTACGATCGCCTACGGATTGCATCTTTCGCACGGTGTATATCCCTGTGCAATCAGATCTTCCCGTGTTCCATTGTACTCGCTGCGGTTTGCGTCGGAAATTCTTTTCGCACTGGAGCAGCTGGGATAGTGAAATTTTCCAGTGTTGGTATTGATGACATAATTGCGTGTATTTCCCGCCGGCTGCTCTGCCGGAGTTTCTTCCTGTGCCGGAGCAGGCGGGTCTGTTGGTGCTTCGGTGGGCGGCTCTGCCGCAGCCATTGTGGTTTCTACTGCTGTTGTTGTGGCTTCTGTTGTGGTGGTTGTGGCCGTTGTCGTCTTTGTTGTGGATGTAGTTGCTTTTGTCGTTGTGGTAGTTTCTGTGGCAGTCGTGGTAGTGACCACAGTTGTGGTTGTTGTGACAGTGCTGTCCTTCTTTTGGCTGCTGGTGGTGTGGCTGCCGGCAGTGGTGAACGCCAGCAGTCCGCAGACCAGGAAAATGCCTGCCGTGATCGCTGTGGCACGTTTGCGGTATTTCGGATCCAGTTCGCTGTCCAGTTTTTCAAAGAGCCGGTTCACCGGAATGAAAATGAATGCGGCAACGGCAAAGCAGAGAAAGCCACTGAAAGTGTGGGCGAAGATCGCAATCACGGCAAGTACTGCTGAAACAGCGAAAGCGATCCAGCGAAACGTCTTATTCTCCATCATTGCTTCTACCTCCGCAGTAAGGGCATACGCCGCTGTTTGGCATCTGTGCACCGCAGTAAGCACACACCCGTCCGGACGGTGCATCTGCGGCAGACAGAGCAGGATGTTTCTTGTACACCCAGAACCAGAGTGCCGCCGACAGGATTAGGGCAACACCAAACCAACCGGTAAAGGTCAGAAAGACAACGCCGGCGACTACGGCAGTCCAAAGAATTTTGGTGCGTTTCTGGTATCTGGGGTGTGCCCAGATCAGGATCAGTCCCAATGGGGGAAAGAAAATCGTGAGCAGAGCAATGACACCGTCTTGACGATACCACGGCTCTTTTCCTGAGGAATGATAATTTGGCATGATCGATCAGGTCCTTTCTTTATGGAATTTGGTTATGCCGTCTTAATCATACCACATTTTCATAGATTTCTCAATGATTCGACAAAGACTGTAATCGAATTGTTACCGGTTTGTCGAATCCTGTCGAATGAAAGTATAGAAAACCGCTCTGTGGCTTGTCCGTCACAGGGCGTTTTTCTATATTTCCGGAAACATAGAATGCCGAATTATGCGTATCCATACAATTCTGCCGGTGTACAGCCAACCATGTAGCAGTAAACTTTCTCGTCAATAGAGTCATAATTTTGTTTTGTTATGTAGTACTCATCAGACTTTTTATTACAGATAGAAGCTACAGCCATTGGTTCAGAAATATGAAAACAGTTCGTGTAATCAGAAACTGTTTCCAATTGAAATCCTATGATAATTTGGATAGGACAGAGGAGATTTCTTGCAAAGCAGTTTGCCTCTTTATCAGCAATTTCATTGTCATTTGTGTGTCCAAGTATGATGTGTCCTAATTCGTGAGCAAGTGTAAATTTGGTCGTTGTAGTATCTTTGAAATCATTGTAATAAATAATATATCTATTATTTAGACGATCTGCAACAGTAAATCCTTGTTCGCTAGAAGCATACTGATAGGTAAACTCGCTATGTGAAATGTTTAATTTTTGAGCCGCACGTGAATACGAGCAAATTTTTATGTTAGGATAGCGTTTAATGATAGTAAGAATTTTTATTTCAGGAAATGTTCCATCATAATACTGTAGTACGTCATATGCTGCATTTGTTGCACGTCTATAATCGGGAAACTCAATCATCAAACTCCTCCTTAAACATCAGTCTTGCCATATCGAGTAGTTGTTTTCTTTTTTCTGGTGATAATTTTTTTGCGTTTCTATTTAAAATAATCAAGTTTTCATCTGAAGTATCCACAGAAACAATTTCATTATCGTTCCAACCCATTAAGTAAGCTGGAGAAACCGATAGATATTTTGCGATCGCTTCAATTTTGTCAGATGGGATATTTGAAATGATATTATTCTCATACTTATAAATATTTTGTTTTGTTGTTTGGATTGCTTCTGCTAATTCCGTTTGGGAGATTCTTTTTTCTTCTCTTGTCTGTCTTATTCTTTCGCCAACAGTCATTGCGGTCACCTCGCTTTAATACTATTATAGCGAACTTCTTGTAACTTGTCAAGAAAAAAAGTTCTAAAAAAACGAAAAAAATGTCTTGACAAGTTACAGCTAATGTGGTATAATAGAGGTAACTTAAAAAGATACCGAGGTGATGAGCATGATTGACACTGCGAGTTTAAGAGCAGAAATGACTAGATACGGTTTCACCCAAAAGCAAATGGCGGAATCTATTGGAATATCGCCACGTACTTTTTCTAACAAGCTGAAAAAGGGGGTGTTTGGAAGTGATGAAATCGAACAGATGATTCATATCTTGAAAATTCAAGATCCTGCATCTATTTTTTTTGCTCAAGAAGTAACTTGAAAAGATACTAAAATTTGAAAGGAAGATGAAACATGAATACCAACTTACAAACATGGAACTATGAAAGTTCCGAAATCCGTACCATTCAGAAAGACGGCGAACCGTGGTTTTTGCTTGTCGATGTGTGTAAGGTGCTGGAATTGTCCACACCGTCAAGAGTTGCAGAAAGACTGGAAAAAGATGAGGTGAGTCAGACTCACACCATCGACAGAATGGGTAGAACACAGAATGCTACAATTATCAATGAATCTGGCTTGTACGCTGTAATTCTCCGATCGGACAAGCCAAAAGCAAAACCGTTCCGCCGGTGGGTTACCAACGAAGTTCTGCCGTCTATCCGCAAGCACGGTGCGTACATGACAGATCAGACGCTGGAACGTGCTCTGACCTCGCCGGACTTCTTGATTGAACTCGCCACACAGCTGAAAGCGGAGCAGGCACAGCGAAAGCAGCTGGAAACCACCGTTGCCGTGCAGAACCAGCAGATCGCAGAGTTACAGCCCAAGGCAAGCTACTATGACGTGGTGCTGAACTGCAAGGACCTGATCTCCATCGGTAAGATCGCAAAGGACTACGGGTGGAGTGCCCAGAAGCTGAATGAATATCTCCACAAACACGGCGTGCAGTATAAGCAGGGCAAAACGTGGCTGCTGTATCAGAAGTATGCGGGCATGGGCTACACCAGCACCAAGACGCACACCTACCACGGCGACGACGGTAGGGAACACGCTGCGGAACCGCACACCTACTGGACACAAAAGGGACGGCTATTTATCTATGACTTGCTGAAGTCAGACGGTATCTATCCGCTGATCGAACGGGAAGCGGCGTAACTGCTGCAAAACCCGTTTCCCACCTAGGGGAAAACGAAACAGAGAAGTGCTGGTTGATGGAAAGAAAGTAGAGCAGTTACGATCTTATTCGATCCGGTTTGAGGGTGGGCGAGTTGTTCTTCATCTTGAAATAGATGATCCTGAACTCGACGTTTCACTAAAAACAAGACGAGATTCAAACGGATTCAACCAATTTGAGGATTAAGGCGACTACAATGTTGAGAAACGCAGTGAAAACCGCACCGAAAACGAACCATATAACACGCAAAAAAGGCTGTCTTTTTTGGTTGTCGTAATATGCCACTGTATCTGGTGTTACGGCAAACCCACCGTCTGTATATCGCCGTATCAGATTCTTGGCATCGAGTTCACGCAAGCAGAATTCTGCTTCTTCTTTGGAAAAGCGTTTAAACTCTTTGATCTCTAAAAAATTGGAGCGAAAAAGAATAGAATTTGCGTTATTATTTTTCAGTCGTTTGCGATATGCCTTGATTACTGCGTTGAGAAATTTGCTCGTAATGTTGGATAAATACAAAAAAATCACCCCCTTCCCGTGTTCCCATTATACCACACCGGATCAGGGAATACAACGAAAAGGAGAATCACCATGAAAAAAATCATAGTTACCTACACCATGAAAAAGCCGGAGGCAGTCAATGAGATCGCCGAAACTTGTATCGTGCTGTCGGTAAGCGATGCGGTTGCACAACTGTTGGACAAGCGCATGGAATCCGGCAGCAAGATGCTGGAACGGGCGTTGGAACCGATCGCAAACCTGCAAGGATATGTACTGGACAAGCTTGAGATGATCGAGCCGGCGGAGGAGGTATAATCATGAAAATACCATATGTAAACCCCGTATTCCTGTGCAATCCAGAGAAGAACACCATTTGCAACAAAGCTATTTGTCAATCTGGATGCCGGTACACAACACACCAGCAATTTGCACAGCTGGACAATCATGGAAAGCCCATACAAGCGAATATATTACCAAGGAAGGAGTAACCCATGAGAGAAATCATTAAAGATGATGTGTTTACATCGAAAGACACGACAATCACTTTGCAGCCTATTCCAGAACAGCTGCTCACAGTAAAAAATGTTGCATCTCTGCTGAAATGCAACATTGCTGCGGTACATAAACTGCGTCAAGCCGGCGTGATCCGCTTCATGAAGCTTGGATCTTACAAATGCCGCGTGTCCACCTTCCTGCAATTTTTGGAAGACTATGACGGACAGGATCTAAACAAATATATCCATGCCGATGAAGAACTTGAACATACCAATCATGAGGTGTCTGCATGAAATGGATTGAATTGGAAAGTGGTAGTTTGGTAAACCTGGAACAAGTTTGCAGCATTTGTATCGCTGAAGGCTTGTTTAATAATGAACCGCCAGAGACATGCAGCGTTGTATATACCTTTCACGGTGAAAACGCCATATTCGAACGCTTTAACACAAAAGCAGAAGGACGCCTAAGATATTTAAGCGACTGCTTAGGTGTAAGTAGTTACTTAGAGAAAGTGGCAAAGAATGCACGTGACGCATTTTTTTCTGAATTTCAAAAGCTAACAGAGGAACTTGCAGAAGATTAAGTCTTGCCGTCCTGAGCATGACGCAAAACCGCTTACCAACATCTTCAATCGCCATTGTGGCGAATACCTCCTTTCTTATCCATGCGGCAGTACTGGCAATGCTGCCGCAGATGGGGCGACGAGTATCAGCCGGGTGCAACTCCCGGACGCTCCGCAATTCCGCAAAGCGAGGTGATACATATGGCTGACAAAACACAGGTACAGGTAAGAGAAGTCAAGCAGTTGCTGCGGGAGTTGCTGAAAATCTCTGGAATGTCTGAAACCAGTATCAAGCTTGGAATCACGTACATTCAGGGACTGTCGGACGGAGAAGCAACGCAAACAAGCACAAAGGCGTGACAACAGAAAGGAGCATAACATGACCCCGAACATACGAGAAGTCCGGGTGAATCCGGAGATGCAGTTCACCACCGATGAACTGTTCCGGATGCTGTTCGGCAAGGGCGTACAAGCCTTTGCGGCAGAGGTGCGAAACGACACCACCGGAAAATACGACTTCCTGCGGGAAGATAACAAGGAGGAAACTAATCATGGAAGAAAAGAAGAAACACATTGAGATCCACATCAAGATGGACGAGAACGAGCAGATCACCCCGAGTTCAAAGATAAGCAACGCCAGCCCCGCCGAAGTTGTGAATTGCTATCTTGCCGGTGCGTTATACATTGCCAATATCATTGCAGATAGCAGCAACGGTAAGCACGATGCAAAGCAGATACTGGGAGCAATGCTCAAAAGGTTTGTCGTTGTTCTTGCACACTTCGATGAAATCATGGAAAAAGAGGAGGACTGAATCGTGGAAGAAAAGAAACGAAAATTTAATTTTCATGCCGAAATTGACACGGCGGCAGAACGGTTGAATGTATCAATTGATAAAGGAAATCCAACTGTCGGCGATCTGTTGGTGTGTTGCCTGGGTATTACAAAGTATGTTGCGGTAACCATTGCTGACAACAACAAAAAAGCCAAACAGAAGGTACTGCGTGACATCGCCGCCATGGTTTCGGCAATGGCAGACGAAGCACTGGACAAGGAGAAAAGCTGATGACGCTTACGATGACCGCCGAGGAATACGACGGCGTGATAAAGTATCTGCTGTCCCTGCCCATGAGCAGGGCGGACTTCCCGATGCTGGAGCATCTCTACGCCGGCGGCGGGATCCCGGAGGTACTCGAGCCGATCAAGGATTTACGCGCCAGAGTGGCGATGAATGCCGTCAAGGCGAAGTGTGATGAAAACACAGTGAAAGGAGAGAAGTGCTATGAACATAAGGGATTTTTTGCAAATCCAGTCGTTGCCGTATGAACAGAAATTAACATTCGTTGAATGCAGAGCGTGGGAGTTTTATAAGAAGATCACCAGAGAGGGCAAAGAGTGCCATGTCAGCGTCGGTGGACTGGACAGCATCACGCTGCTGGTTTTTTTGCGGAGCATCGGCATTGATGTGCCGGCAATTTCCGTCAGTGTACTGGAGGACAAGGGAAATCAGGAGGTTCACAAGCAGCTTGGCGTGATCAGTATCAAGCCGTACATGGGCAAAGCACAGGTTTTACAGCAGCTGGGATTTCCTGTGGTAAGCAAGGCAAAGGCGAACAAAATCAGCTACTTGCTACAGCCAGACGCGGAAAAGCAGACTTTTATCCATGCGATCATGACCGGAGATATGGGCAAGCAGGGCGGATATAAGCACAGTGACCGCATCAAGCTGCAAGACAAGTGGATCAAGCTTTTTGGTGGTAACTACCGCGACATGAGGCCAGATCTGGAAATCAGACCGGCACCGGATTTTCAAGTGTCATCTCGATGCTGCTACTACATGAAAGAAAAGCCTTGTGATGACTGGGCAAAAGCACACAACAGCGTGCCGTATCTTGGACTTATGGCATCGGAAGGCGGACAACGGGAAATGGCGTTGATAAAAAACGGGTGCAATTACTACGGAAAAAACGTGACCAGAAGCTGCCCGTTTGCGACTTTCACCAGACAAGATCTGCTACAGCTGGCGATTGATCTGGATGTACCAGTACCGAGAGCATACGGCGAAATCGCAAGAAAGCCTGACGGGACGTTGTACACCACAAGAGCACAACGCACAGGCTGTTCCATGTGTGGCTTCGGTATCCATATCGAAAAACGCCCGCATCGGTTTGACCGTCTGCGGGAGGACAATCCCAAAGAGTGGGAGTATTGGATGTACCGCTGCTGTACCGATGCAAACGGTGAAAAATACGGCTGGGGGCGTGTGTTGGACTGGATCGGCGTTGAGTGGGAAGATGTGTACCACGAGCAAAAGCAGATGTCTTTGTTTGACGAGAAAAGAGATCGAACAGAAAAAACCCCCGCACCGGCGGCAACCGGTAACGGGGGCATGGGTAAAAAATAACCATACTTATCATACCACGAACGGAGGAATTTGTCAAATGAAAACCGAGAAAACTGTAACCCGCCACTCAGACTCATACGTCTACGCGACAGCGATCGAGAGTGTCCGACACGACGACACGCTGGACAAGGTGATGATACGGGACATTCTGCGGCGGCTGATCGCTGACTTCGACAAAGCAGTCATAGCTGACAAGGAAAAAGCGGCTGTCGAAGAAGCCAGCCGCCGTGGCTGAGAAACGAGGTGAAACAGCATGGGAAGCCCTGTTATGATCATGGGCGAGAGCGGTTCGGGAAAGTCCGCATCGCTCCGGAATTTCGAGCCGGGGGAGATCGGCATTTTCAACGTGGCGTCCAAGCCGCTGCCGTTCCGGAAGAAGCTGACCAGTGCAGATGCTGCGGACTATCCGATGATCGTCAGCACGCTGAACGCACATCATCTGCTCCGGTACGCCATCGACGACAGCCAGTATCTGCTGGCGTTTGAGTTCTTCAGCCACGCCAGCGAAAAGGGCTATGAGAAGTTCACCAACATGGCACTGAACTTCTACAATCTGATCCGGTTTATCCAGTTCAACACGCCGCCGGACTGCATCGTGTACTTTCTCCACCATGTAGAAACGTTCTATGACAGTGCCGGCAACCGGCGGCTGAAAGCAAAGACCATCGGCAAAATGCTGGACGAAAAGCTGACGGTGGAGGGTTTGTTCTCCATCGTGCTGCTGTGTCAGTCGGATTCCACCGGCAGGCACTTTTTCCAGACGCAGAGCAACGGAAACTCCACGGCGAAATCGCCTATGGAGATGTTTCCGGCAGAGATCGACAACGACCTGAAACTGGTAGACAATGCGATCCGGGATTACTACGGATTGCAGCGGTAACACCGCAGAATGAAAACAATTATCAGAAAATGTGTAAATTCTTGTTCATAGTTGCACATCGGCGTGCAACTTTTGCCCTCTGCGGGGCTATATATGGGAGGACATTTTCAAAAACGCATTTCCAACCCACAACTCACATTTCGATTCTAAGGAGGAATCACTATGGCAATGTTACAAGGAATCCAGGGTGCAAACAGCGTGCAGGAAAAGGCAAGGGGCAGCAGCTCCTTTGCACCGCTGCCGGTAGGGGGCTATGTATGCCGCATTCTGGCGGTAGGCGTGGACAAGACCGATGGCGGCAAGCAGTTCATCAAGCTCTGCATCGACGTGGCAGAGGGCGAACACGCAGGCTTTTTCCAGAAACGCTATCAGGCGGACGCATCCAGCCAGTACGGGCAGAAGTGGAAGGGCGTGTACAAGATCTGGCTGCCCACGTTCTCCGGCGACAACGACAAGTACATGAGGGAGATCGCAGAGTACAAGGGCGAGCTGAACGCTATCTCCCGTGCGAACCATCTCGCCGAGCCGAACATCGAAGCCGGATTCGATCCGGATATGTTCAAGGGCGGCATCATCGGTGTGCTGTTCCGTGAGGCGTACTACAACGGCAGCCGGTTCACCGAGCCGGCATTTCTCTGCGATCTCCAGAAGATCCGCAGCGGTGACTATGAGATTCCGGAACCCAGAGTGCCCCAGCCGGCAGGGGGAGCATTCGCCGGAGCAGGCACAGGCAACGCCTTTGCACAGCAGTCCGGCGGTGTCTTTGCGGCAGCGTCACAGCAGCAGACTGCACCATTCGGACAGCCGTTCCAGCAGCCTCAGAATGCCCCGTATCCGCCGCAGCAGTCACAGCCGCAAAACTACTCCTCACGGCCTCAGACACGCCCACAGCCGGCACAGAACGCTCCTCAGGCGTATGCCACACCGACACCGGCAGCAGCACCGCAGCAACAGCCCCAGCTGGGCGACCTCAGCGACTTCGAGGAAGTCATCACCAGCGACAATTTGCCGTTTTGATGCGATAGCATGGGTTTGAAATCAGGAGAAAGGAGAGATGCAAAGCAATGGCAGAGGAAGAAAAGAAGTCTTTTTTGTTGTACACCGACCGCTGGAAGGAGATCCAGATGCTGTCCAATGAACAGTGCGGCGTTTTGTTCAAGGCGATCTTTACCTACGTCAATACCGGTGTACGTCTGGAAACAAATGATCTCACATTACAGGTGCTTTTCAGTGTGCTGACATCTCAGATCGACGAAGGTACACGGCGGTGGGAGGCTACCCGAAAAGCCCGCTCTGAGGCAGGAAAAAGGGGTGGTGCTCCGAAAGGAAATAAGAATGCTGCCAACAAGCAAAAACAAACAAAGACAAGCAAGAACAAACAAATGCAAACAAAACAAGCAAATGTTTCTGAAAACAAGCAAAAACAAACAAAGACAAGCAAAAACAAACAAATGCAAACAAAACAAGCTGTTACTGTAACTGATACTGTTACTACAGTATCAGATACAGTACCTGTATCTGATATACCGCAGGACAGCACCGCCCTGAAACGGGCGGCACTGCCTGCTCCGGAAGAGGAAGAAGTGATACCGTGGGATGAGATCGACTTTGAGCTGGTGTAAGGACGTGAGAGTGTGAAGTACAAACTGGAACAATCGGACATCTACGCATTTGCATCACGCATGGGCATTGCCGTCAAGCCGAAGGGCAACGAGATCAAGTTCCAGCGATGCCCCTATTGCAGTTCCAGCCGGCAGGATCAGTGGACATTCTCCATCAACGCCGTCACCGGTGCGTACTGCTGCCCCAGAGCTAGCTGCGGTGCGTCCGGACATTTCGTGGAGCTGGCACGGGACTTTGACTTCCCGCTGGACAGCATCGCTCCCAAGCAGTACAAGGAGCTGCCCCGTGTCCGCCTGCTCACCTCCACGCCGGCAGAGGAGTATCTCTTTCGCCGGGGTATCCGGAAAGAGGTCACACGGGCATACGGCATCACCACCAGTCCCCGGGACGAAAACCAGCTGATCTTCCCGTTCTACCGCAGACAGCAGGACGCTGACGGAAAGGTCTACGAGAAAATGGAGTTCGTGAAGTACCGGCTCATTGACTACGACAAGAGCAGGCACAAGGCAAAGGAGTGGTGCGAGAGCGAATGCAGACCCATTCTGTTCGGCATGGATCACTGCGATCCGGCAAAGAGCAGGACGCTGGTCATCACCGAGGGACAGATCGACAGCCTGTCCCTTGCCAGTGCAGGGATCCCCAACGCCGTCAGCGTTCCCAACGGAGCAAGAGGGTTCACATGGGTGGAGCACTGCAGGGACTTCGTGGCACAGTTTGACACCGTGGTGGTGTTCGGCGACTGCGAGCGTGGCAGCATTACGCTGGTCAACGAGATGCGGGAGCTGTTCCCCAATGTGAAGATCCGCACCCCGCGGCTGAAAGACTATCTGGGGGAAAAGGACGCCAACGACATTCTGCAAAGCTTCGGCGAAAAGGCACTGCGGACAGCGGTGGAAAAGGCGGAATGCTATCAGCCGGCGACCATTCGGGAAATGGCGGACGTGGAGCAGGTGAATCTGGACGATGTACCCCACTTCCGGACGCTGTTCCCGAAACTGGATCACGCTCTGGGCGGATTCTACGAGGGGCAGCTCATCACCATCACCGGCAAGCGGGGCACGGGCAAGAGTACTGTTGCCAGTATGTTTGCGGTGGCGGCACTGTGGCAGAACTGGAACGTGCTGTTCTACTCCGGCGAAATGGCGGACTATGAGGTCAAGCGGTGGATCGACTTCCAGATCGCCGGCGAAAAGGCAATCCGGGAGCGTGTCTATACATCCTCTTCCGGCTATTACCTCGACCCGGAGCAGGAGCGGCAGCTGGCGGACTGGTACCGGCACAGACTGTTTCTGGTGGACAACGCCGTCATGGAGGAGCAGACCAGGCCCGACCTTGCGGCGGAGATCGAAACGGCGGTGCGGACATACGGTGTCCGGTTTGTTCTCATAGTATGATTTAGGGATAAAAT
>OGYK01001205.1_pt1 | contig 19557 bp, 14 predicted proteins | sample 1576501 | NCBI WGS metagenome assembly OGYK01 (sample SAMEA3541530, study PRJEB24748) | human gut metagenome | biome: human gut; feature: human-associated habitat; material: faeces | place: China | collected 2012
TACTGAGAGCGTGCCAAACCACCCGTGAGGAGGATGGCATCGACCTTGCCCTTGAGCACTGCGCCCTCGGCAGCAATACACTTGGCCACATTCCAGATCATGGCATTGAGGATCAGCTCGGCGTGCTTGTCGCCATGCAGCACCCAGTTCTCCACCTCCAGCATGTCGTTGGTGCCGAGGTGGGCGATGATACCGGCCTCTCCGCTCACCTTCTTGACAAGCTGGTCCTGCGTGTAGCGGCCAGAGAAGCAAAGACGGATAAGGTCTGCTGCAGGCAGGGATCCTGCGCGCTCGGGAGAGAACGGTCCCTCGCCGTCGAGGGCGTTGTTGGCGTCGATGGCCTCGCCATGGTCGTGGGCAGCGATGGAGATACCGCCACCGAGGTGGCAGACGATGAGGTTGAGGTCCTCATAGCGTGTGCCATGGTCCTTGGCATAGCGGCGGGCAATGGCCTTCTGGTTGAGCGCATGCCAAATGCAGTAGCGCGGCAGCAGCGGAGAACCAGAGATCTTGGCCTCGGGAGCCAACTCATCGACCACACCAGGGTCGGCCACGAAACTCGGGCAACCGATCTCCTCGGCAATCTCATGAGCGATGATGCAGCCCTGGTCGCAGGCGTGCTGGTGGAGGGCCTTGCGCTGGTCCTCGACCATCTGATCATTGACACGGAAGACCCCAGACTTGACGGGCTTGGCAAGTCCGCCACGGCCGATGATGGCGTCGAACTGCACGGGAAGACCATGCTTCTTCACCTCCGCAATGACCAAATCCTTGCGCATCTCATACTGGTCGGAGATACGCTTATACTTCTTCAACTCCTCGCGGGAGTGGTTGATGGTTGCTTCAAAGATCAGGTTCTCGTCGTCGGAAACGGAAATCTTCGTCGAAGTAGAACCCGGATTGACGGCTAATATTCTATACATTTTGGTAGATTATTTCTAAGTTTGGCTTGGTTACACTAATATTACTGGTGTGCCATGGCTGCCATGGCGATGCTCAAGAACTTGGCCTCGGGGGAGTCGCCACGCGACGGGACTACAACGGGAGCGGTCGGACCCTGGAGGATACCAGCCGTGATAGCGCCACAGAAGAGCGTGATGGTCTTGTAGAACACGTTGCCAGCCTCGATGTCCGGAACGATGACGGCATCGGCATCACCCTCTACGCAAGACTCCATGTTCTTCGCCTTCAGGGCGGCGGGAGAGCAAGAGGTCTTCAAGTCGAGCGGACCATCGATGCGAACGGGACCGAAGAATCCCTCCTCGGCACGCTTCTTCTGCTCCAGATAGTCGGCAGTGCAGGGGAAGTGGCGCTCATCCACATGCTCAGAGCAGTGGATAAGGGCAATCTTCGGCTCGGCAATGCCAAACTGACGGCACAGGGCGGTGACATACTTGATCTGCTCCGTGCGCTGCTCGGGCGTGGGATAAGGAATCACGGCGGCGTCGGTGAAGAACAGAAGCTTGTGGTATTGCGGCATCTGGGCCACGGCGATATGGGTCAGCACGTTGCCCTTCGGCAGGATACCTGTCTCCTTGTTGAGCACGGCGCGGAGCACCTGGTCGGTATTGATGAATCCCTTCATGAGCACATCGGCACCACCCTCGCGGACGAGAGCCACGGCCTTCTGTGCCGCGTCGAGCTTGTCGTCAGTATCGACGAACGTCACGCGGTCCATCAACTCGGCGTATTGCGGGTCGTTCTCCACGGCCTGGCGTGCGCCAACCATAATTGCGGTTACGAAACCAGCCTGCAATGCGCGGGCCACTGCGCCACGCGTGGCATCGTCCTCGGGCCACACGACGGCAAGACGCTTCACCACCTTCTGCTCGGAGAGGTGGCGCAAGAGCTCATCAAAGTTCAGAATGCTATTCATCAGTGCTTGATTTTGTTCTGTTAATAGTGTCGGCAAAGGTACAGATTTTTCTTGAATTAAGAAAATTTTTCGTATATTTTTCTTCTTCTTGGACTACAAGGAATTCTCTACGCCCTACTTTGACACATCAAAACCCGTCGCTAAAAAGAAACCCACGACTGTCAAACAATTAAGAAAACACGCCACATAGATAATATTCAGAAATATTTGGCCGTATAAATTAATTTTTCTAACTATGTAACCACTCTTAAGAAAGAAGAGGACAAGGACAGACCTATTAACAACACAACCGATACAATCATGAGGAAAATGAAGTTTATACTGACAATGCTGCTCGCGAAGAAGGGGGAGCTGCCGCCCTCGAAGGCACGCCAGGGTGAACTTGATGAGCGGACAGATTGATATCGACTTCGCCGTCTTCAACATCTACCAGTATGACAATGCAAACCTCACAGGTCACTACACGAGTCCTATGACGATGGAGTAGCATCACTACCAAACATCCCTCTTCTTCGGTCCTCAGATTGCAGTCCGATATGAGGAAGAGAAAAACCGAAACGGGAAGCCCCCGAAAGTTGATAAACGTCAACTTTCGGGGGCTTGCTTTGATCTGTATTGCGTAAACAGAACTTTTACAGTCCTCTGGCCTTGAGCAGTCCCGAAGCATCGGGTTTCTCCATACCAGTGAAGTCTGTGAACATCAGCATTTGATCCTTGGTGTTGCCACGACTCAGAATCTTGTCGCGCAACGCCTGGCCGACGGCGGGATCGAGCGCGCCATGCTGCTTGAAGTAGTCGGCGATATTGACCGCCAGGACTTCCGTCCACAGGTAGCTATAATAGCCAGCGGCATAACCTCCGCCCCAGACATGGTTGAAATAGGAGGTGGAGTAGCGCGGGGGAATCTGCGTATTGAGGAGTCCTGCATTGTGGAGCTGCTCCTTCTCAAAGGCACCGGCCATATAGGGCGACGGCACCTCGTCCGGACTGATTTTGTGCCAAGCCAGATCGAGCCAGGTCGATGCGAGGTTCTCGCCGAGGGAGTAGGCCGTCTGGAAATTGATGCTCTCAAGCATACGCTCCTTCAGCTCTGCGGGCATCGGCTCTCCCGTCACGGTATGGCGGGCAAAGTGGTCGAAGATCTCGGGGATACTGGCAAAGGACTCGTTGAACTGCGAGGGCATCTCGACGAAGTCGCGGGCCGTGGCCGTGCCAGAGAGGGTGTTGTACTGGCAGTCGGAGAGTATCTCGTGGAGGGCGTGGCCAAACTCATGGAACATCGTGCACACCTCGTCCCAGGTGATGAGCGAGGGCTGACCATCGGGAGCCTTGGCGCTGTTGCACACGTTATAGACCACAGGAAGTTGTTTGCGCTGGCGGCTCTGCTTGGCAAAGGCATCCATCCACGCGCCACCACGCTTCGTGGGACGGCGGAAGAAGTCGCTGTAGAAGAGGGCCAGGGGCTTGCCGTTCTTGTCGATCACCTCAAAGACTTTCGTGTCGGGATGATAGCTGGGGATATCCTTACGCTCCTTGAAGGTCAGCCCATAGACGCGGTTGGCAGCATAGAACACACCATTCACCTGCACGCTATCGACATTGAAGTAGGGCTTCACCTCGTCGTCAGAGATGTTGAGCATCTCCTTCTTCATCTTCGCCGAATAGTAGAAGCGATCGTAGGGCTGAAGCTGGAAGTCGCTTCCCTCGGTCTTGCGGGCATACTCCTCTATGGCCTTGGTTTCGGCGTCGGCCTTGGGTGCATACTCCTTGATGAGCTGCTCAAGGAAGTTGTCCACGTTGGCTGAGTTTTTGGCCATCGTGTTCTCAAGTGAGTAGTCGGCATAATTGGCATAACCCATGATCTGGCCTTTCTCGGCACGGAGTCTTGCCAACTCAGTCACTATCGGGAACGTGTTGTACTGGGGATTGGTGCCGTCGGCACGATGGATGCTTGCCTCGAACACTTTGCGACGGAGCGCGCGGTTCTGAAGGCTTGCGAGGATGGGTTGCTGCGTGGTATTGATGATGACGATGCAATAGGGGGCCTTGCCACCACGCATCTCCGCATCTTTCTTGCACTGGGCAATGTCGGCCTCGCTGAGACCAGCGAGATCCTCCCGGTTATCAACCCATACCACGGCATGGTTGGTCGCCTCGGGAAGGAGGTTGCCCCACTGCTGCTGCAACTCCGAGATACGGGAGTTGATCTCCTTCATGCGCGCCATTTTCTCGGCGGAAAGGAGTGCGCCCGAGCGCACGAAACTCTTGTAGATTTCCTCCGTCAGGCGCTGGTCCTCACCCTTGAGCTTCGCATATTCGTTATCGTAAACGAACTTGATGCGCTCGAAGAGCTGCTGGTTGAAGGATATCTCGTTCTCAAGACCCGTGAGCAACGGCATCACCTTGTCCTCGGCTTCGGCCAGCACGGGAGTCTTGTCGGCATTGGTAAGGCCGAAGAAGACGCTGCAAACGCGGTCGAGCAGGATACCACTCTCCTCGAAAGCGAGAATGGTATTCTGGAAAGTCGGCTTCTTCTTGTTGTCGACGATCTTCTGAATGTTGTCGCGCTTGATCTTGATGGCTGCCTCGATGGCAGGAAGGTAATCGCTCTCCTTGATGCGACTGAAATCGGGCGCACCGAATGGCAAATTACTCTTCATCAGAAGAGGGTTCTGTTGACTCGTACCAGAAGACTGGGCCGATACGGTGACTGGAGCCTGCAAGAGCGTGGCGGCCAATCCGATAGCAAAGAATAACTTGTTGTTCATACGAAGGTATTGATTAGGTTGCAAAGTTAAAATAAATTATTCTATAAATCGGCTTATATTTCATCTTTTATGAAATAATTAACAAAATCCACTCTGTTATCGACGTATTTGTGCTAACTTTGCACTCATAGGCATAAGCTAAGACGTAAGTTAAGACATAAGTTAAGCATAGACTAAGACATAAGCTAAGCATAAGTTAAGACCAAGACAAAAATGTTTATAGTGATGATTTTCATATTCCTTGGCATCGGTGCGGGCTACGCACTACGCACAAGGACGGCGTCGGAGGCCCGGCTTCAGGCCATCGGCGCATGGGCTGGCCGTGCCACAACGTGGCTCATCTGGCTACTTCTCTTCATGCTCGGCATCGAAGTGGGTGCCAACGAGCGCATCATCTCCGCCCTGCCCACGCTGGGCGTGGAGGCGCTGCTACTGTCCCTCAGCGGCCTGTTGTGCTGCTGTGCCCTGGCCTGGGTGCTATGGCGGGTGACAAGAAAAGGAGGCGAGGGATGAAAGGCAGTTTGATCGTGGTGGGCTTCTTCGCCCTCGGACTGTTGGCAGGACGCAGCGGCTGCGTGCCCACATGGCTCATGGAGGGCGACATCAGCATGGTGGCTCTATGCGTCCTGCTCCTCTTCGTAGGCATCGGCATCGGTCTCAACCCAGACATGAAGAACGAACTCAAAAGCCTAAGTCCCCGACTGGCTTTCCTCCCACTCGTCACCATTCTCGGATCATGGATGGGAGCGGCGGTGGCTTACCTGTTCCTCGGAGGTGGCATCTGCACCTTCCTGCAACATCGGGAACTGACGGACTGCCTCGCCATCAACAGCGGCTTCGCCTATTATTCACTATCAAGCATCTTCATCACCGAATACCGAGGTGCAGAACTGGGCACCATCGCTCTTTTGGCCAACATCATTCGCGAAATGGCCACACTCCTGCTCACCCCGCTATTGGCTCGTTGGTTCGGCCCGTTGGCTCCTATCTCATCGGGCGGCGCGACGAGCATGGACACCACCCTGCCCAGCATTACACAGTCCATCGGACAACGATATGCGCCCCTGTGCATCTACCACGGTTTCGTGACCGACTTCACCGTCCCCTTCCTCGTCACCCTTTGGTGCGCATAAGCGTCGCAAGCCTAAGACGCATGGTGAGAAGATAAGTTACCATGCGCCTTAGGCTTAACTTACGACAAACTCCTACCTCTACCCATTCTTATGGGGAGGGGGGAGGGGGTAGGGGGAGGGGAACTGATGGGACTACGAACCATGGTCAAAAAAGGTAACTTCAGCGCGCGTCTTAGCGCGCAAAATCTTGAAAAAAAATACTTCAAAAACGACTTTTCTGAACATTAGATAATCATTAGTATATCATTAGATATATTAGAGGGTCGTGAAACGATTTGATTATCAATTAGTTAAGTCGGTTATCGTCGACAGATTGGTAACATGTCGTCGACAGATTGGTAACATGTCGTCGACAGATTGGTAGCATGTCGTCGACAGATTGGTAACATGTTGGGCGCAAACTTCGACAGATTGGTAACATTGATAATATTTATTTTTACAAAAACAATTAAATTTGACGCGTTCTTTACATTATTGGGTAAAATGATAGGTATTTCTCTATTTTGTCTTGCTTTAACCCTTTTGAGTGATTCTATTTTTAAGTTTTATAAAATATAGTATATCAGTAAATTAACAACAACTTCGACAAAAAGGTAACATCTTTTGCAATTTCGTTTCTCTCAAAGTACGACATTTAGGTAGTATTTTGAAAAATACATACATGATTTTCATGGTATTTTGGTCCACCATCTCCCTCTCCTATTTTTCCAGTCTGCTCCCTTGTTTCACCCAGCGTAGAATCTATTTTTTCCTACCCTCCTCCCCTACCCTTCCGTCTTTATGAGCTATAGCTTTAGTAGCTTCTGTCGGTCTGTTAGGTGCTGGATAGTGTGCGAGCACAAATCATGAATTATCCTCGATAATGTAAATAAATATGTTGCAAAATAGAAATGCTACCTAAATGTCGCACATCGCTTTTGTTCACGGTTGTGAATCAATGCTACCAAAGTGTCGTACTTCCTGTTTTTTGTCGTTTGCTGAAATGTTACTAAAGTGTCGTACTTCAATGAGAATGCTTTCCATAAGATGCTACCTAAATGTCGTACATCGGCGCGACATTGACTGGTAAATGCTACTAAGATGTCGCACTTCCCTCCTTTTTCTATGCCCAACAAGCTACCAAAGTGTCGTTGATGGCCGGAAAAGTGATATAAAGATGCTACTGAAGTGTCGAAGTTGACTACTTGGTGCCCGTAAGAATGCTACTTAAATGTCGTACTCAGGCGTATTTTCTCCTAGAATAGCTTCTGAAAGTGCCGTACTATTTTGAAAAGTAGGGTATAAGATGCTACTAAAGTGTCGAAGTTGGGCGTTTTTGGGTCCTTATTCCGTTTCACAAAATAAATGAAGGATACAAAATAGTAGATAATATAAACCGTAAATAACTTGATGTAATTTGCATTATATACTTAATAATCAATGATATAAAAGTTTGAAGAAGACAATTCACTTGAAAGTAAAAAAACATTTCACTTTTTTGTCGAACTTACATGGATTACCAGGAACTGTACTTTTTCTTGCTCTTTCCTCTTTGCCGCCTACTGACAGTGGTTTGCTTATCATACTCATAGACCCATTAAAATCAACTTATGACACTTTTGTAGTAGCAGTTTTCCCCTATAGATAAAGCGAACAATGTAAAAAAAAATCACTCAATGGAAAGCGCAATATTCAGGCTAAAATCGTCTTTAGAAGGTGTAAACCAGAATAATCCCCTAATTTTCCTTCCTTAGAATAAAAAAGCTTGCGTAGGTTTGTGATTTTTCCAAGGAAATGCTTACCTTTGCAGAGTGCCTTTTCTATTCGTCTGAAGTCTTCTATACTTCCTGATGGAAAGACGCCCTATGGAGCATGGGAGGTGCGCATCGAAATGTAGAACTCTCAAAGCCTAAAAATCATTGGAACGAAAGACCTATACACATCTCCACAGACACATGGCGAGACGCGGGCTGCTACTCGTCCTTCTAGCCCTGCTTGCTTTGCCGATCTTTTCCCAAACCAAGTATGCCTTGGTCATCGGATTGGGAAAGCAGGAGGACCGTGCCTGGCCGAAAATCAATGGCGACAAGGATGTGCCCCGTGTGCGGCAGATGCTGCACAAGGGCGGATACGACAAGATTATATCGTTGGTCAATGAGCGCGCCACGAAGCGCAATATCCTCTCGGCGTTCAATACGCTAGTAGGAAAGGCCCGTCCTGGCGACATCTTCTATATCCACTATTCTGGCCACGGACAGCAAGTGGCCGATCCGCATCACGATGAACCTGATGGGCTGGATGAGTGTTGGATACCCTACGACGCCTATAAGAAGGCTTGTGCCCGCGACCGAGGCGAGCGTCATCTATCCGATGATGAGGTCAACTACTACCTTGGGCGATTGCGCGACAAGGTGGGCGATCGAGGCAAGATCCTTGTCGTCATCGATGCTTGCCATAGTGGAGATGCTACCTGTGGCGACGAAGGCGAGGAGGTGCTGCGCGGCGTGAGCGAGGTCTTTGATGCGACATGCCATTTTGCCGAGCCCATCCCCCGTGCTGTGTCGCGACGCAAGGAGCGCTGGATCACCATCAGCGCATGTACCAGCGCCCAGTCCAATGCAGAGCTGCGTAATCCAGTGGCTGGCCGGTTGACCTATGCTCTGTGGCAGATATTGTCCGACCAGTCTTCGATGAGCAACGCTGAACTGGAGCGACGTATCAAGCGTTTCTACCAGGGTATCCGGTCCCGTGTCTATCAGACACCGGTAATAACGGGTGAGTATAAAGACCTGCAACGTATATCCGATTTTCTCAGATGATGGAGGTGATGACCGGGATGGACAGCGACGAACGGTTGTGGGAGGCACGTCTGGTGGCCGATGTGCGTGCCGGCGTGCGGTTGGCGGAGAATGAACTCTACGCCTATTGTGCCGATTATTTTTGGCGTAAATACCGCGGTGTGTTCTTTGTGGGAGAAGAAGAGGCGGCAGAGATATTCCAAGATGCTTTCATCGCCTTGTGGGAGCACATCGAGCGGGGGCGCCTGGTATGTCTCGATGGAAACATGGTGGGTAAAAACGGCGCACCCCTGACCTGCAGCATCCTCACCTATTTCATGGGGATAGCCCGCTTTAAATATCTCGAATGGTCCCGAGACCATGCCGAAGCCATCCGTACTGCTGATGGCGAGGACCAGGAGGACGACGTGACGCTTTTCGATGTCAAGGAGATGGCCGCCGTGCTCTACGACGAGGGAGACGGGGCGATGCTGGACATCGTTTGCGACCTTGTGGCTGGAATGTCGGATCGGTGTGGAGAGATTCTCACCAAGTTCTACTATGAGGAGAAGGATCTCGACACCATCCTGGAAGAGTTGCCGACCATCGGCAGCAAGAACGCCCTCAAGACCAAGAAGTATAAATGTATGGAGGGATTAAGGAACGCGGCCAAGGAGGTCTATCATAAGTATCTTAACGAGGAATAATAGATCAAGAAAAGAATACTTTCTAATGCTTTAACCATTCAACATAAAAAGACAAGAGCTATGGATATTAACTTTCAAGACCGAATAGACGAGTATCTGCTCCACCCAGATAGACTGTCGGAAGAAGAAAAGTCGCAGTTTCTGAGCGAGTTGGAGGCCGATCCAAAAAAACGTGCGCAGTTTGAGCTGACGCGCGATGTGCGTTTGGCCGTGACCAGTCGTGCGAGGAAGATGTCGCGTATGGAGGAGATGCGGACAATGTATGGACACGTCCGTTCGCATGTGGCGATGAACTGCCTGAACGCGGCGGAAGACCGTCAGGATGCCTCGCGACGCAAGCGGTGGGTGTGGTTGTCGGGTATTGCTGCTGCCGTAGTGCTGGGATTCTTCGTGGCCCGACTTGTGCCAGGCTCTTCTTCGTCCGACGATGGACTGCGTGGCGATGATCAAGTATTCGACGGTACGCCGTCAGAAGGTCACAGCTCCGCCCTGCCAGGCGACACGTTGTCGGCTGATACCATTGGCTTCGATTCCAATTGATAGTTCATTTATTCAATCGTTTTTCATGAGAAAAATACTGTTGCTTCTGCTTGCTTTCGTCAGTCTCACTTTGACCTTGAAGGCGCAGACGCAGTCCCTGGAGGACATGAAGCTCCAGTTGGAGCAGACCGACACCCTTTATGAGGCCGAGAAGTATGACGAGGCCCTCGAAATCTGTCTGTCCATTGGGCGCAGTACGGAGCGGTGTGACTCGGAGCAGGAGCGCACCGTCTATGTACGCAGCCAGATTTTGGCGTGCCGTTGCTATGACCAGCTGGAGCGGTATCAGGAGGGATACGAACTATCCAAGCGGTTGATGGCAACCCAGTTGACCGACGAGGAGAAAAAAGAACTGTCGGATGCTTATGTGAATAGCGCCTATTTTCTGGCGGTACCGATGATGAAAGGAAAAAATACCGACTATGGCAAGGCACGCGCCCTGCTCGAAGAGGTGCTCCCCTATGCCAACGAGAACGATTGGACGATCGTGATGAACAAGATAGGTGCTTCTTGGTATTTTGAGGGGTCGGTTTACTACCGAAAGCAAGATTATGACAAGACCAAGGAGTGTGCGCGTCGTGGTGTGGAGGTGTTCAGAAAAACAGGCAAGGTGAGCAATGAGATAGCCACGCTGAACCTCCTGGCTGACGCATACTATTATCAGTATGACTTGTCCAGTGCGATGGAGACGTACCGCTACGCTTTGTCGCAGGCGAAGGAAGCTGGCGAGACGGATTTGCAGATGAATGTCCTGAGTGATATATGGAGGTTGTGCAACCTTATCGGCGATGTCCAGATGGCGCAGGAATGCAATGTGGCCATGGACTCGCTGGCGGAGCAAACGACCGACGAGGTGTCGAAGATGACTTATTATAACCTGCAGGCAGAGAAGGCCATGAGGCAGGAAAACTATCGCGTGGCGGAACAGTGGCTCTTTCGGAGCGTCTCTCTGGCCGAGGCTTCGACGAGCGGGAAACTGGGCTCGCTGGCGGGAATTCCCTATTTCAAATTATCCGAACTTTATCTGAAGGCGGACCGTTATGACGACTGTATAGCTTATGCGAAAAAATACATGGAGCCTCCCCATGAGAAAATGTCGGCCGTAGGCCTGTACCGTTTCATGGGATATGGTCAGTTTATGGCAGAAGCTTATCGCTACAAGGGGGACAAAGCGGGCTGCTACGAAGCGGTCGATACGCTCTTCCTGCTCCTACCCTATCTCTCGGACCCAGAAGTGATCAATTACCTTTATATCCGGCGTGGCTTCTGTCGTGCTGCCTTTGGCGATCACGAGGCGGCGCTGGCTGACTATCAGAAGGCGGACGAGATACTCGCCACCAAGTATAAGCCATCGGACCAATGTCGGGTTCAGCTGCTTGCTTTTTTGACCCGCCAGTTTCATGCAGTGGGGCGTGATGCGGAGGCGGAACAATGCAGCCGCAAGAATCTGGCTTATACCAAGGAACTGAACGGCGAGAATAGCTTACAATATATCGAGTCGCAGATACGGTTGGCTCAGGCCGAAGAATGGTCTGGGATGATAGTGCAAGGGTGTCAGGACTACCTGCAGGCCGAGGAGCGTCTAGAGCGGTGGGTACGCGACCGTCTGCCGTATATGGATGCCAATGAGCGCAAGGGATTTTGGAGTCCCCTCTCAGAGCTGTTCACGCTCATGACCCCCTATGCGCTGAAAGCTGGCGAACTACAGACGGCATTTACCCGCGGATGTTATGATGCGCTGGTGATGTCGAAGGCGTTCCTCTTGGACTCCGAGCGTTCTTTGTACGATATCATCAAGCGGGAGGGAACAGATGAGGACATGCGGCAGTATATGGCCATCGTGGCAATGAAGCAGCAGATGAAAGGCTGGGAGAAGGATTATCAGCAGAATGCCGACCGTATCTTGGAGGCTTCCAAACAGCTTGAGGTGATGGGACGCGGACTGCAGGCACGCGTTCGGGGATATGGAAACAACACGGAGTTTATGGATGTGGACCATGAGGCGGTACGCCAGTCGCTGCACAAGGACGAGACGCTCATCGACTTCACCGACTATGAAACGAAACTTTCGGGTCGCCACTATGCTGCCTATGTCGTTCGCCAAGAGCAGCAATACCTGCTCTTGATGCCTCTTTTTGACGAGTGCCAAATCGACTCGCTCTGCATACCGCAGCCCTATCTTTATTATGATCAGGAGTATTCGCCCGCGATATTGCAACTTCTATGGACTCCCTTGGCCTCGCAGTTGCATGAGGGACAGACGGTTTACTATGTTCCATCACAGCTTTTGTTTAATATAGCATTGGAGTCGATTCCTCTTGCGGATGGTACGCTCTTGGGAGATCACTATCGCTTTATTCGTTTGTCATCGGCTCGCGAGCTGGTGCGAATGAGAAAGGCAGACACGGTAGCTAAGGAGCGCACGGCGGTGCTCTATGGAGGACTGCAATATGATGTAGCCTCGACGACCATGCAGAGTGAGGCAGAGAAGTCTGCGCAGTCCCCCTTCCCTCTCGACGAGGAAGATGTGGTTTGTGGGGGTGGAACCTTTGCTTACCTTCCAGGATCAGAGGAGGCTATCCGAAAAGTGGAGCGTATCCTTGGCGAGCACCATTGGGAGGTCTGTACCTACACGGGGGCGGAGGGAACTGAGGAGTCTTTCCTGGCCATGAACGCTCACTCACCACGTATCTTGCAACTCTATACTCATGGATTCTATTATACGCCAGACAGGGCAAGCGGTATTGATTATCTCAAGGGATTCACAGATGCGATGCAGCTCTCGGGTATCGTTCTCTCTGGAGGCAATGCGGCATGGACGGGTAAGGAGTTGCCCGATGGCGTAAGGGGTGGAATACTCACGGCGGGAACGATTGCTGGTATGGACCTGAGTGGCACCGACCTGGCTGTCCTGTCAGCTTGTCAGACGGGTTTGGGCAAGGCTACTCCCGAGGGGCTCTATGGCTTGCAGCGCGCTTTCAAGAAAGCGGGTGTCTGTACGGTAGTGATGTCACTATGGGAGATCAGCAACAATGTCTCCCAGGAGTTTATGACCATCTTCTACGAGCGCCTTATGGCACAAAATGGTGGTTGGGATAAGCAGAAGGCATTCAGAGAGACTAAAGCCATCATCCGCGCGCGCCATCCCGAACCCTACTATTGGGCAGCTTTCGTGATGCTAGACGGATGCTTCTGATCGAGAGAGACTGGACGGATGAGTTTTTCCTTCAGCCTCTCCGCCCGCGAGCTTGGAACGAGAAGGAGGTATACAGTCACCTCAAATTCGCAACTAAGCCCTTCAACGTCCTTTTTGCGTGTACACGTCTTCTCATTACTAAAGCATCAGATAAATTGAGGCTGAAATACCCACTTCTGCCTACACCATCCCCTTACCCCACAATGCGACCTGTAGCCTTGAGTCCGAACCTCTTTACTTCGAGTCTGTGGATAATGATCTTGTAAAAGTTACGGATAAGTGCTGTAAGAAGAAGGAACACAGTGTTCTCTGCCATGAAGAATTTGGGCAATATGTCCTACCCGAAACCATTGTTCATATCCTAAACAGGAAGTCGCCAAACGTGACTTGTTATGCACTGCGCCGTGAGTTAAACTTGCGCATATCAAGCAATCAAGTGGAAAAGGCAAATGATTTTGTCGTTGCAACTCGTCAGAAACATATTTGATACGACCATGGAATTATGCAATTCTTTGCAAGCAAAAAACGTTCGTTAACATGTTTGTGTGTGTGTTTGAAACACTTGGGTTGGTGGCCTCTGCCCAACTCCTTCATGTGGTCCGGTTGTGAGATGAGACCGTTTTCGGTCGAAGTCTCTACGGCTTGGTTGGGATGAAGTGAGCGGGTCAGAAGTGCAGCACATGCTGTTTCTGACCCGCTATTCGTTGTGATGGAGCGTGTCTGGGAAAGGATTCTGCTAGGCGGATCTCCTTAGGCCGCAAGCGCCCCAAAGGCTACTTCGTGATAAGGAAGTCTGTATTGTCTGTTGTCAGCTTGAGCGTCTCGGTGTGTCGCTCCATGACGGAGAAGGTTTTGTCCTGGTAGCGCAGATAGTGGACGGTCATCTCGTTGCCCTTGAGAGAGAGTATTTTCATAGCGCAGAGCGTGCCGTCGGAGAAGATGGCTTGTCCGTCTTTCAGGGTGAACATCGCACTGCCGTTGGCCGTCCAGTAAGGCGTCTGGTCCTTGTAGTCTCCTTTGATCTCCATGAACACGGCGCGTCCGTCGTTATAGAACACGAAGTGGTTCTGCTTGCTGGTCACGTCCCTGTTCCATGTGCTGGTGATTTTTCCGCCCTCTACGATTTGTCCCTTGCTATGGGTGATGAGCCAGGTGCCCTTGATGTCTCTCATGGTCAGTCCAGTGGCAGAGGGAGCGTTTTCGTCCCAATAGTCTCCAGGTCTCTCTGTGGAGGGGTCGTAGATGCCGAGGAGGTCGGTGCGATGGCTGGAGAGGCTGAGCGTGTCGACGTATTGTTCTACATCGTTGGGGTCTCCGTCGTCATAGATAGTGTAAACGATGACCATCTCATAGTCGGTACAGGAAACGATGCGTACGTCGTGGAGCGTGCCGCCCTGGAACGTGGCGAGTCCGTTTTGAATGGAGAAGGAAGCCCTCTCCTCGACCTCCCAAAGACGCTGGTCGTCCTCATAGTCGAGGAGTAGGCAGCGTCCGTCGGCATAGAAGACAAAGTGGTCTTGGTCGCGTTCCACATTTTTGTCCCATTGCTTTGTCACCCTGCCGTTCTTAATTTCTTTGCCGCGGCTATGGATGCGCTTCCATGTTCCGACAACTCGCTCCATCGTCAGGTTCGTCGCAGTCCCTGTCGGAATTGTTATGCTGACGTTGTCATCATCATCGTCGTCACCACATGAGGTGAGTGTGACTGGTAGGGAAAACATTGCTGCGAGGAGCAGCAGGAGGTGGAATTTCTTCATCATTTTCTTTTTCATTGATCTTATGGTAGCATGGTTGTGGCAGTGCGTTTTGTTGTTTTCTTCTGGGACTTGCGTTGGTGCGTGCCCGTTGTCCGTGGAGTCTCGCACTACCCTATTGGCTCCTCAGACATGGGCGCAAAATTATATAGTCGGTTGGAAAGATGCAAATTTTTCCACACTTTTTTCAGAAATTTCCCTACTGATATAGTTTTTTTATGAAAATGGAGTGGATATGGCCGATTAGGGGAATGGTTGGAAAACTTGGCTTATACATACTCCTTTGGCAGAATGATATAAGAAAATCCTGTTTTCAGATACAGATATCAAAAAAATGTCCGACTCTCCATGAGAATCGGACGCTTGGTAGGGACACCCGGGCTCGAACCGGGGACCTCTGCAATGTGACTGCAGCGCTCTAAACCAACTGGGCTATGCCCCTGTGTCGTTCTGACAGGGTGCAAAGTTAAGCAATTTTATTCTAACCGCCAAATTTATCGAACGTTTTTTGCTTTCGCTCTATTGATAATTATTGTTGTCCAGTGTTTTACGATTCTCATTTGCGCTGCTGTGTACTACAACCTTTTCTGTGCGAAAAGATAGATTCCGTGGAGATAAGCCCTATGGGGAGGTAAGAGCGTAGAGCACAAAGGGCTACGCCTCCATCTGAAAATGGGTGAGTGGAACCAGTCTGAATAGCTTGTTCTGTTCTGTTTCTGCCATTTCGGTGAAGGGCTTTCTGCGCAACACGATGGCGAGCCAAGTGGAGGAATGTCAATGCACGGACTGTCCATTCGCCTTCTCCTGACCCTCCTTTCTTCCTTCCTCCTCCCTTGTTTCTTCTTTGTTCCTCCTATTGTTTCCGTATCAATCCCGCATGGTTTCCGTATCGTTTCCGTATTCTTTCCGTATTGTTTCCGCTTCTGGAAGCGAGAATGATAGAACAACGAAAGAAGGAGGAAAGAAGGAAGAACGAAGGACGATACGGGAACAATACGGGATTGATACGAGACCGATACGAGACGGAGCGACTTCCGTCTGAGGAGGAAGGTGAGTATTCTAACTTTTTCATCATGGTCGGATAGGTTTTATGTTTTACATTTTGTCGCCTTGCCACGCATGGTGTCTCATGGCAGGATTGCCGGCACGCCGGCTGTCATGACTTAGGCGTCATACAAAGATAACCTTCCGTCCGCCCGAATGCAAGACGATTAGCATGAATTAACGCCCCATTAACGCTTGATCCGTATCGATTTAACAAGTCCCCTACCCGCCCCAAACTCCCTTTGTTGCTATTTCTTTCACACGCCTCCTACTTTTTGCCGCAACCAAGGCCTTGCTGTTCATTTCTGCCTGCCGCTCCGATACGTCTCTCAAGTGAAGTTTGGATCATGAATAAACGTGACAACCTTTTCCAGGGTTGCTTATGTCGAGAGGCAAAGGTAAGTTAAGGTGAAGGCTGATCGTAACTTATCCTTCTCTTCGGCCCTACTCTGCCCTATTGATGTTTAACGTTTAACATTTAACGTTTTCGTTAGCGTATGAGCCTGCCAGCTTTTATGAACTATTTCTTCTCACGAACAGGGACAGTAAATACATGAATATATAATGATATAACCAAAACAATATAAGGCGATATACATATATAATTAAATGTGGATAGTATTTTCACTGCAAGAGGTTTGTTTTCGGGAGGTTTGTTGGAGGAGGTTGGGATAGGATTGTCTTTTTTTAATAGTTAGATGTGTATATATGGAAATATGGATAAATGGATAAGACGAAATATCGAAAACGATAAATAAAGATAAAATTAAGTATTTAAGCAGTGGTTTTCTTGTTGTTATCAGATGTTTTGCTTAATTTTGCAGGGTGGAATGGTGGTTCTGGTTGTTAAAAGCGGATTCTTTGTTTTGTGATGGCTTAGTTTTAAGTATATCCACAAATATGGATATGTTGATAAAAACATTTTGTCGAACAATGGGTGGGTCAAGGACTGTGAATCGTGTTGTAAAGAAATCAATATATATGGAAATCCATTATTAAGCAAATGATGAAATAAAGATTACGATAAAAGATGAAATCCTTATATATTGAAAAGAAGATAATGAAGAGATGACATGATGTTACCGAGCAATCAGCAACGATGCTATTTCCATAAGAGGTAGGAGAGAAGAAAGAGAACATTTAAAAGTGAAGTATAAGAACTATATGAAGAAGAAAAGCTATTTTGAAGTCAGCTCGGTGGTGAATCGCTGGCTGACGGTAGGACTTGTGCTGGTAATTGTGAGTTTGATGCCGTCGCAATGGAGTTCAACCTTTACGGCAGCCAGCGACGCCATTGCGGGTTCGTTTGGCAAGGCTCTAAACACATTTATGCGTACGGCTGTAGGCAATGGATTGGTCAGTGTGCTTTTCGGCGTGGGCCATGTGTTGCTTTTAGAGTTTTTTCGTCGCGGGATGCGCCGTTCTGGCGATCGTTTTTGGGTGCTTGTCGCTTTGTGGGAGGTGCTCGTCGGCGCATCATCGTTGGTTACTGCTGTTCCTGGGCGGGACACATTGTACGCCTATGCTCACAACCCGACGGCGTGGGACAGTTTCCGTGAGACGTTTCTCCTCAACTATCGAGTCCTCGCAGGGATGGTGCAGCTCCTTGTTTCTTGCCTATGTATTGTACGTTATCGAGGCCGCATTCGCTTGTTCGGCATCACCAAGTTGATCTGTTCTCTGCTGGTGAGCTTGGTTGGGGTGCTCTTTTACAATTGGGCACTCCAAGCCACGGACCAGCAGGGAGTCATCCTGACGAGCTACTACGCCCTTCAGGTGCTGATGGCCATTATTCCCCTTGTCTTCTTGCGCCTTTCAATGAGTACGCGTATCACCGTTCAGCCAGCCGAGGGCGATTCGGATATGCAGTCGTTGTGAGCGCACCACGGAGCAAGTTCTCGTTTTGGAATCTTCTTTGCGAGAGGAACCATACTAAAAACAGGTAAAAGTATATGAACAAAATCATTCTTTCAGCGCGCGATTGGCGCATCTATCGTGCACTTTGGCTGCTGATGGTGATGGCCCTTGTGGTCGATCTGTGTGCAGTTTTGATGGAATCGGACCTGCTGACGACTACTGCCGCCACGCTTACCGCAGTCGAGACAAGCGACTGGCTTTCATTTTCCTCCGAGGCAGTATGTTTGTTGTCTCTCTGTGGTCTGTTTTGGCTTCTTCGCAATGGTCGCGAAGTGCCTATTCGTTGGCGCAATGGTTGTCTGGCGGCTTTCGTCGTAACCCTGGCTTATGCCATTACTTCCAAGCTCCCAACCCTTCTTTTTGGCCCTTTGTCGCTTGATGATGGCCACTGGCTGGTCGATTTTTTCAACAGTTGTGCTGACATTTTGATGCTACTGGTCCCCGTGGCCATGATAGCGCTATTCATGCTTGGTGCTTCTTTGTGCGAAAGGGTAGGAAAGTGGTCGATTGTGGCGTGCAGCGCTATTGCCATCAATGCACCCCTCATAGTCACCTTTTTCTTTCTAGGCATCCAGGAAGACACCGCACCATGGCAGGAAGTCGTTGTCGGTCTGCTCATCCTGCTACTCTTCGTGACTCCCGTCGTTGCGCTTAGGGCCATCGCTGGAGGCGAGGAGACGGAGCAAGAAGGGTAGGGAAAGTTCATGGGACAAACCTCAATGGAAACTTATCGAATATGCTGCACCAGGCCCCAAGCCTGCAGCGACATACAAGAAATCATCAACGAGCGGTGGCGGCTTTTGGTCGCTGTCCGATAATATAAGAAAATATGGAAAAAAATATCAAGGTTGTCTTTGCCAACCAAAAGGGTGGGGTAGGGAAGAGCACACTCTGCATCCTCTTCGCCGACTATCTTGCCTGGAAAGGCCGATCCGTCTGTGTCATCGATACGGACCTTCAAAAGTCTGTCCTTATGCAGCGACGCAAAGATGCGGTCGCCCATAGCGGGCAGGATGAGCCGTATGGCGTGCAGGATTTCGACGTGGCCGAACCCAACGCGATGCGTCAACTTGTCGATTCTGCCTCTGAGGTGGAGGGTTTTGTGCTTTTCGACACCCCAGGCAATGTATCCCAAGACGGACTGCTTCCTCTTTTCGCTGGTGCGGACTTCATCGTCTGCCCCTTTGACTACGAAGACAAGACACTTGATTCCACTGGAACATTTGTCTCCGTCCTTGCCGCCATTCGCCAGCATGTGGGCGATATGCAGGCCCGCCTGCTCTTTGTTCCCAATCGCATCGATCCTCGTGTGGGAACGAAAGAGGAACAGCGGATGTGGAATGAGGCCGCGGCAGTGCTCTCTAAGCATGGAGCGGTGCTTCCGCCTATTCCCGCACGTGCCAACTTGCGTCGTGCCGATACCTTCGAGATCACCCCTCGGCAGCGCGGCTACGTGCGCGACTGCTTCGAGATCATGCTTTGGGAGATGACAAAATAGTTCCTAAAGCCAATCATCAACCGATAACAAACAAAAAGACAACTGATTATGGCAAAGAAAAATACGAGCGTTGCACTCCCCGGCGGTCTTGCCGGGCTTGTTCATGCGGCGCAACAGCAGCCACAGGCTGCCCCCACGACATCTGAACGTTCCGCTGTAGAATCAGCAAGCAGCCTCCAGAAGCAGGCTCAGTCCCCAGCCTCGCACTCAGGGCAGTACACCGCCGAGAGCTATCGTGAAGCCTTGGCCGGAGGCAAGTCGCGTTGGGAATTATTTTGTGAGATGGGCCGAGAGTACCACCGTGCTTCCAACCTCGGTGCGGTCTATATCGACCGCGACCTGAAACGGCAGTTAGGACAGCTTCGTGC
>OGYK01001223.1_pt1 | contig 19409 bp, 20 predicted proteins | sample 1576501 | NCBI WGS metagenome assembly OGYK01 (sample SAMEA3541530, study PRJEB24748) | human gut metagenome | biome: human gut; feature: human-associated habitat; material: faeces | place: China | collected 2012
GAAAAGGAAAACCCTTTTAAAATGAAAGGTGCACTTAGGAAAACAGTGTTTGGTACAGAACTTTTGATTCTACTTGTAGTTACGGTTGGATGTATTTCTTATATCGTATATACTGCGATTCCTTATAATGGCGCATTGTCCTGGAAGGTAGACAGCCTGTTTAAGACAAATAAAATAGAGTATGAACATAACAACTTCTTCCGTGATGGCGTAGAAGGGCTGATAAAAGATATCAATAAGAAACTGAAACTTCCGGACGAGTTATATATCACAGATAGTTTTGAGATGTCTTTTGATAAAGACGGAACGATAGCCCGTGTATCAGCATATCTTTATGGACAGAATGAAAAGGGAAAAGACAAGACCTATCTGATTGATTATGATATCGATAAAAGTGATAAGATTGTTGTGCAGATCGCAGGTTATGCAAATGCAGATTATGATGATGATAAGAAATTAGATCCTATGTTTACCATTCTGGAAAAATCAGATTGTAAGATGCAGGTGACACAATGGAATCTGAATTACGCATTTGCAGATAATTCGCCGGAATATGAGATTCTGTATTATGGAAAACGCTCCTTCGCTTCCTCCGAAGGTCTTGTTTACCTTCCGGGTGATGTGGATGGTGACGGAGAGGTCAGCGGTATGACGGATTTTACAGCTCTGGACCGCGGTGGAGAAGCATTTGGATATGAGGTGTCTCTATATCTTCCACAGGATGAATCAGTGACACCGGTGCGTTATATGATGGAACCAGAATATATCAGTCCCGATACAATTAGTCAGAATGAGCAGGCAGAGAAAGATTCACAGGCAAGAGAACAGGGAAAAGAGAATAATACCTGGACGGTCGATACGGACGGAAGCGGTGTTGTCCGATTCTTCTTAAATGAGCAGAAAGGCTGGAAACTTTCGGTTGTTGATGCGGCTCTTGGAACACGTTATTACAAACTGGAAACTACGTCAGATGGTGGATATAACTGGACAACAGTAAATGAGGATCCATTCGACGGAAATGGTGGAGTAGGAGAAGGAATACAATTCTTCGATGAGCAGTTTGGATTCATCGGTCTGGGAGGGGCATCGCAGACACATTCGTCTATTTATGTTACAAAAGACGGTGGAAAGACACTGAAGGAAATAGAGCTTCCGATGGATACTGTGACAGAATATCCAGCGCATATGCAGGAATATGGTCTTGCGCTTGAAGATTATCAGTATCTGGAAATGCCACAGCAGGATGGAGAGAATTATACAATCCATGTGAAGACGCAAAGTGGCGAGATGGAAGGTCTTGTGTTCACATCTGAAGATCAGGGTGAGAACTGGAGATTTACAGGGGTGTTTGATGAAAATGACTTATCATAAAAAACCAAAGTATTTTGAATCAATACGATTCGGGACAAGTTAGGGAGGCGAAACCATGGCATACAGTGAATTAATCAAAAATTTTAATAAGATACGTGATTACATGCGGGACTTTTATGTCTATGGTTTCAAGAGCCGGGATGATTATACGAAAAAAAGTGCCAGGTCTTATGACGACGAGAAACGTCGGATAGAGAGCTGGCTTGGTGACTATATGAAGTTCCATCAGACCGCTGATGGTAAGAATGTATTTTTGTCAATTGATAGCAGAGTAACCAGACACAATCCACTTTATAAGGCATGGAAGACAAAGAGCTTTACAGATAGAGATATTACCCTTCATTTTATTGTTATGGATATTCTTTCCAATGGACAAGAACTGTCACTTGGGGATATCGCATATCAGGTGGACGAATATCTGGCAGTGTTTGAGCATGCAAGAGTATTTGACATCTCTACGATCAGAAAAAAACTCAACGAATATGTAAAAGAAGGCTTGTTGGTAAGACGGAAGAGTGGAAAGATGATGCTATACAGTCGTGCAGAAGAGTTTGAAATGCCAAGTAGAGATGTTTTGGATTTCTTTTCAGAAATCGCACCATGTGGTGTGATAGGATCATTTTTGGAAGATAAAACAAATAATATTGCTGATCATTTTGTATTCAAACATCATTACATAACCAGTGCAATGGACAGTGAGGCTTTGTACATGATACTGAAAGCAATTCATGAAAAAAGAAATATAACAGTTGAGATGATTAATCGTAAAAAAGATCGCATTACAGAAACCAATGTTGTTCCACTCCGAGTGATGATCAGTGTACAGAGTGGGAGACAGTATATGATGGCCTATGCCCCATATTTTAAACGAATAACAGCATATCGTCTTGATAATATTGTCACTGTTAAAAATGGAGAGATTGCAGATCAGTTTGATGAATTAAGAGATAAACTGAGTGAAATGCAACAACATATGTGGGGTGTTGCTACAGATAGCCGATCAGGAAATCGGATGGAACATATTGAATTTACAGTTCAATATGATGATGAAGAACAGCATATACCAAAGCGATTAGAGAGGGAGAAACGAATCGGTCAGTTAGAGTACATGGATGAGCATACATGTCGATTTTCTGCTGATGTTTATGATGCAAGCGAATTGATTCCATGGATACGTACATTTATTTGTCGAATCACAGATATTTCAATTTCCAATAAGGCTTTGGAAAAACAGTTTAAAGAAGACTTGCAGGTGATGTGTGAAATGTATGGATTGAAAGAGGAGGAATGATTATGCTGTTTCATGAAATTTATAGTACATATTTTCAAACCGTTACGAAAATCTTGACAGAAGCAGTAGAGCATCCGCTTGCGACTGGAGAAATCAACACAATCATTCAGGATTATGCATTTGAAGAAAGCACATTGAATATTCCGGAGTCTTTGGGAATGGCACATTGGCAATTATTGAAAGAAGATGGAACAACTATTCTCAGAAAGAAGCCAACGATGCCACTCACAATTTTGCAGAAACGCTGGATTAATGCAATTGCATTAGATCCGAGAATAGGTTTGTTTACGGATCAGCCAGTCGTATTCTCCGATGTTGAACCATTATTTCTTCCAGAAGATATTTATGTATTTGACAAGTATTCAGATGGCGATCCGTATGAGAATCCAGATTATATTCGGAACTTTCGGTTGATATTGGATGCAATCAAGCATAGGTACCAGATACAAATCAGTATTATAAATCGTCATGGAAAACAAATAACAACCAGAACGATTCCAGAATATCTGGAATATTCCGAGAAAGACGATAAATTCCGGTTAATTGGAACAGGAAGCAAATTGGGAAATACGATCAATCTTGGTAGAATTATCTCTTGTGAAAAGTATGAGAATCAACAAGGTGGAAAAGTTGGGAAAAGAAATCAGTCGCGGCTACGTAAAGTGATATTTGAACTGGTTGATGAGCGTAATGCGTTGGAACGTGTTCTGATGCACTTCGCACATTTAGAAAAACAAGTCGAGAAAAAAGATGAGCGAAAGTATCAGGTTACGTTGTACTATGACAAAGAGGACGAAACAGAGATTTTAATTCGTGTTCTTTCGTTTGGACCAATGCTTCGTGTTGTAAAACCTGTGGCATTTATTAATTTAATAAAGAGCAGATTGTTAGATCAAAAAAGTTGTGGGCTGTAAAAGTTCGCAACTTTTTTTCCATGATAAAAAGAATCAGTAGAGATAAACTTGGATTATGCGAAAGGATGTGAATGATATGTTTGAAATAAAGGGAAAAGTTACAACAGCGATTTGTTATGCAAAGGTGATTGAAGATGAAGCAATCGAGCAGATCAGAAGAATGTGTGATTATGATCTGACAAGGGGAAGCAAAGTGCGGATTATGCCGGATGTCCATGCTGGAAAAGGTTGTACAATTGGGACGACCATGACAATCACAGATAAGATTTGCCCTAATATTGTAGGAGTCGATATAGGTTGTGGAATGTATACTGTAAAGTTGCAGGATCAGGCAATAGATTTTGAAAAAATAGATGAAGCATGTCATTATATCCCTTCAGGAATGAATGTATGGGAAGGGAGAATGGAGCGTTTTGATTTAACGCAGCTTAAGTGTTATCGATCTTTGAAAGATGCAAAGAGATTGGAAAGATCACTTGGAACACTGGGAGGAGGAAACCACTTTATCGAGGTTAATCAGGCAAAGGATGGTACACATTATCTGGTCATTCATTCGGAAAGTAGGAATTTAGGAAAACAGGTAGCTGAGATTTACCAACAGCTGGCGATTGATTTGCATGCCGGTAAAGAAGAGTATTTTAAAGAACGAGATGAGATTATTCGCACTTACAAAGAGCAGGGGAGAAGAGCAGAAATTCAGGAAACATTAAAGAGATTAAAACAGGATTACGAGACACAGGATTTAGATGCACCAGATGATATCTGCTGGCTTTACGGAATATTTATGGATGATTATCTGCATGATGTTGAAATTTGCCAGCGCTTTGCAAGAAGGAGCAGGGAGCGCATGGCGGAAATTATTATTGAAAGAACTAAAATGACGCGAGCAGAAGATTTTCATACCGTTCATAATTATATAGATGTTGATGAGATGATTCTTAGAAAGGGTGCCATTGCCGCACATGCCGGTGAAAAAGTATTGATTCCGATTAATATGAGAGATGGTTCTGTTCTTGCTGTTGGCAAAGGAAATGTGGAATGGAATAATTCAGCACCACACGGAGCTGGTAGAATCATGTCTAGAACAAAAGCAAAAGAGACCATTGATTTAGAGGAATACAAAGCATCCATGCAAGGTATTTATTCTACCTCTGTGAATGTGGATACATTAGATGAGGCACCAATGGCATATAAATCGCTTGCGGATATCATTGATGTGATCAGAGATTCTGTAGAGATTATTGATATTATGAAACCAGTATATAATTTCAAAGCATCGGACAAAAAAGTTCATGCATTGTAATACAGAAAACAGGAATATTTGGTCAAAGTTTGTCTAAAATTTTTTATAATCCAGATATACAAACAGTAATAAAGATTCAAAAGAGGTGCATTAGTGTTTATAGATTTTGTTACATATTTGGAAATCCGTGATGATTTGTCAGAGGAAGATAAGCAATATATAAACTCAGAAATAAAAAAAATATGGCTAAGTATCACATGGAAAAAGATGGGATTAAATATTATGTAGAGACAAAAAGACCAGGTGTTGGTCTGCATCTGGGTGTTGAGTTCTGCATCTCAATGCAACATAAAAGATATAAAAAATACATAAAAAGATGTGAATATAATAGTTATTTTGAAGGATCTATTAATGTTAAAGATTCAATCTTGGACTATTACAATGAGGTGCGAATAAAGTGGATTCCTGTTAATGAGAGATACCCGGATAATCCAGGACAGGTATTATGTACATATAGATATGATTACGAAAGCGGTCCAGAATATGAGATTGGAATAGGTGAGTATTGGGGATTTTCAGAAGTGTTGTATAAAGAGAATCCAGAAGCATGTGGATTTGGAAGCATGCATAAAAATGTGATTGCGTGGGCTGAGTTGCCAAAGCCATTTATTCTGGATGCAATGTAAATATAGAGAAAAGTAGAGTTCGCATCTTTTTTTCAAGATAAAGAAAAGATGCGAGCATATAATTAAAACATACAAACGAGGAGAGGTAGCTCAGGTGGTAGAGCAACGTAAGTAGTCTTGATAAAGGCTCAAACAGCAATAATCTATTGATTGGTAATCCGTTTGTCGTGGGTTCGATTCCCATCCTCTCCACTTGCCGACTCAGCTCAATGGTGGAGCGCAGGAAAATATTGAATCTTGTAAAAGGTTCATACAGCTATATTTGCAGAGTGGTCCTGATGTTGCTGGTTCGATTCCAGCAGTCGGCATTATTAAATAATCTGGAGGTAAAGAAAATGGCATTTATGAATGAATTAGAAAAAAAGTTAAATAGTGAAACGCAATGTACTGAAAACGGCGCAGTCGGATATAGAACCTCTGGGAAAGAACTTTTAGATTTGAACTTTGCAGTTTCCAGTATGCGTAACTGGGATGAAAACGAAATCTGCAAGGCTTACACCAAGGCATACTATGAAAATCCACTTTTAGCTGTAAAGTGGTTATTTTATTTAAGGGATATCAGAGGAAATGGAATGGGTGAACGAAGAGCATTTAGAATCTGCTTTAAGTGGCTCGTTGAAAATCATTTTGACAATGTAAGGGCACTTGTTGAATTGATTCCGGAATATGGAAGATATGATGACTGGATGTGTTTACTTGATTCAAAGGCGAGTGAAGTAGTGTCGGTTCAGATTAAGAAGCAGCTTGAAATTGATATTTGCAATATGGAGCAAGGAAGGGAAATTTCTTTACTTGCAAAATGGTTGCCTTCGTGTAACGCAAGTTCAAGCAAGACAAAGCAGTATGCCAAGATTGTATGCAACATGCTCGGATTAAAGGAAAGTGAGTATCGAAAGACGTTATCAACTTTAAGAGCATATCTAAATGTTGTTGAAGTAAAGATGAGTGCAGGGGAGTGGGAGGACATCAATTATAGCAATCTTCCTTCTAGGGCAAATCTCTTATATGGAAATGCTTTTCTGAGAAATGATGAGGAGCGTAGACGCGCCTTTTTATCTAAGCTTTCGAGAGGTGATGTAACAATTAATGCTAGTACATTGTTTCCAAGTGATATTGTACATAAATATTATCAGGCAAGTAGCAAGAGGAGATGTGAATTAGGTAATTTTGATGATACTCTCGAAGGTCTTTGGAACTCATTACCTAATTTCATAGAAGGAGACAATTCAACACTAGTTGTAAGAGATGGGTCTGGTTCAATGGATACTACGGTTGGAAATACAAACGTTACTGCATTAGAAGTTTCTACAGCTTTAGCTATTTATTTTTCGGAGCATCTTACAGGTCATTTTTATAACAAGTTTATTACTTTTAGTAGTAGACCTGCAATGATAGATATGTCAAACGCAACATGTCTGCGTGATAAGTTAGAAATATGTGAAGCCCATAGTGATTGTAGCAACACCGATCTAAAGGCGGTATTTGATTTGATTTTGAATACAGCAGTTGAGAACAAATTAAATCAGAGTGAACTGCCAAAAAATATTTTGATTGTCTCAGATATGGAGTTTGACTCAATGATGGGCACATATTCTCGATGGGGTTCTTATAATCAAGATGATTCTTCTACAAAAACCTTATTGGAGTCAATTGCAGCTGAATATCAGGCTTATGGATATACTTTACCAAGACTGATCTTTTGGAATGTATGCTCAAGAACAAACACGATTATGCTGCAGGAAAATGAAGCTGGTGTTGCATTGGTTAGTGGATTTAATCCTGCTGTATATAATATGGTTCTTTCTAATGAATTAGATCCATACAAGTGTTTATTAAAGCAGATAAATTCTGAAAGATATGATGCTATTGAAAATATTCTATGTGCTTAAGGAGAGATTATTGTGAAGATAGGTGAAATTTATTGTATGAATTTATTTGATTTTCTTGAGAATTGGCATCCTAATACACTTATTATTGTCGAGGTAGAGGACAATATTATTTTTGAAGGCACTGTAAAGGACATACCATTAGAAATCTCTTGTAAATATTGGGTACAAGAGGGGACGGTAAGGAAAGACGGAGAAAAAGTGGTTATTCCAGTAGAGTATGAAGCTGAAATTAATAGAAGGATTGAAGAACAGAACAGTATAAGTTTCTCGGATATTCTTTCCAATATTCTTAGCATTATTGATTCTAATGACTATTTAAAGGAAGCTTTTGAGTCAATGGTAAGAAGCGCCCATAGTTATACTTATTATAGGAAAAACTGGAATCGATTTTCGATTGAAACATTGGGGCGTTGCAATAAAGAGCGTACTATTAATCATGATAGTTTTATCGAAGCTATTAATTCTCTATCTGGGCTAATTGAGGAAGAATCAATTAGTGGTTTAGTTCCATGGAGAGTAGCACTTGGAAATGACAGAAAGATAATAGGCGATTTTGCAGAATATATTATTGATCGTCTTGAAAAAGCAAAAGAGAGAATCGAAATATTAGAATCCATAAAGTGGGCCCAAGAACATCAAAATCAAGTCTATTATATTGTTGAACATGCTCTTGATAGTATAGATGCAAAGATTCAAATAATGCAGCAGTTTAAATTTTCTGAGAATCAGGCGCAGGCAATTATTGATATGCGAGTAAGAGCATTTTCTGTAGATGAAAGAGAGAAAATTGCAAATGAGTTGCAAGAAATCTTTGAATGGATAAAGCATTTTCCGGAACTTTAAGGAGGTAAAATGAATATTTGCGGGAGTAAAAGTAAGTCAGTGATTTGGAAGGGTGGTATGAATGAATTAAAAGCTTTATTGTACAGTATGAACAACTTCAAAACATTGGATAAAAAAGAGCCATGGAAAAGAGGTGACATAAATGAGAAAAAAGATAAAGGAGCAGCTTCGTAGAATTGAAGATGCGGAAAATATAAAAATACTTTTGGCTGTTGAATCGGGAAGCCGCGCTTGGGGATTTGCATCTCCAGACAGTGACTATGATGTGCGATTTGTTTATATCAGAAGCCTAGAGGACTATCTGCGACTGGATGCAATTAGAGATGTGATTGAACTACCAATTGATGATGTTTTGGACATCAACGGATGGGATTTGCAAAAGACATTAAGATTACTGCATAAGTCAAATCCAACATTATTTGAGTGGTTTTCTTCACCAATTGTTTATAAGAAAACAGAATTTTCCGACAAGTTTTGTGATTTGATGACGCATTATTTTTCATCAAAGAAGACGTTGTATCATTATGTTAGTATGGCTGAAGGAAACTATCGGGAATATTTGAAAGGTGATCTCGTCAAAGCAAAAAAATATTTCTACGCTTTGCGCCCGGTACTGGCATGCCAATGGATTTTAGATCGGGGTACGCCTCCACCCATATTGTTTTCAGAATTGCTAAAAACAGAGTTGCCAGTAGAATTAATCGATGTAGTGAATCAATTGCTGGAATTAAAAATGAACTCGCCAGAAATAAAGTTGATTAAAAGAATTTCGGAAATAAATGAATATCTTGATGAAAGTATTCCGAATATCAAAAGTGCAGTGAGATTACTGGATGATAGTTATACACCAGATTGGAGTGAGTTGAATCAATTGTTTTTGCGAGAACTAATGAAGTAGAGATAAGAGTTGGAAGGACTATGACACATTTGGTCCATTTAAATTGCTTTCTGCTATATGTTTCATGCTGATTTTAAAGAGCATCTTTAAGTGAAATAGGTTTACTGATATTTGGAGGATAAAATGGAAAAGAATTTTATTGATGAATTTATTCCATCAAAAGATACAAGGGATTACTTGCATAGCATACATCATGAATTCACGGACTTGGAGAAAGCTACGATTGTTGCAAATCACATTATGATTTCTTACGAGAAAAAAGTAAAGTGGTTAAATAGTTTTAAGGAAAAAATATCTGATGACACATTGAAAGGCAGAATATCAAAGGCGTTAGTTCAGATAAAAAAGGATAAGAAGTATTACAGAAAGTGTAATACTGCATTAGGAGCATTGCCTTATAATGAATCACTTTTTGATTTTATATTTATTCCGCATGATTTCAGACATGGTGACATTGTAAGAAGTCTCTATGGTGGCTGGAATACAACTGAGTTTTGTGAAAAAGTAGGAATCATCCTCAGTTATTTTGATAAGGATTATGAGTTTTATAAAAATCTAAGAGGAGATTATTCAGATGTTCAGATTTGTGTAGATATTAAATTTGATGGAGTAGCTTATCAGGGAGAGTTTGAACATGAACACATCAATCCAATATATATTGAGCGTATGACATTGAATGAAAAAGATGAAAGAATGGCGTATCTCAACTATCTAACGAATCTTTACAGTAAAAAGAATAGTAGGAGTGATGCTGAAAATAAGCCTGAATATGCAGGCGGTTCAGATGACTTGTTAGAACAGAAATATCTTGGTGAATATGTTCCGATTCAAGATGATGCTTTCGGTATTTGGTGTGTGCAGACAGGACACGGATTTGAAAGTGGAGATATTAACTATATTGCATCTGAGTTTTCAGGAACAGGTTTAATCTATCATTTCATGCATAATGGTGAGATGGATCATGTTCATGAATTCGAAAGTGTGTTGTTTGAGATTTTGAAAGATCCGGAACATGTAGACATCGTGACAGATTATGGTGAATACTCAGATCAGGAAATTCAAATGGTGAAAGGGATAAAACGAGCAGCGGAATTTGTACAAGCACATCACAGACCTATGACCAATGCAGAATTGCGCAAAAATAGAGCAGAGATAAAGAATAAAGGAATTTGAAAATATATGACTTTTGAATTATTAGAAGCAATTATTGCGAAGAATAAGATTCCGAAGAATGTCCGTTTAGTAAATAACAGCGAAAACGATCTTTGTACAACAGATATGAATGGTATTCAATATTGTGAAAAGAGAAATGAAATCTGTTTTATGGAAGCAGAATGCATACATAAACCAGAACATGCAGAAAATGAGAAGTGGAAATTATTGTGGCCTATTTGTGATGAATGAAAGACAAAAGCTGTTAGAGGATTTGAAAAATGTATTTTTATGAAGTGTTTGGAAAATGTGATTTGGAAGTAGTTGTTCATGAGTTCTTGAAATTGGCTGTTGACTCACCGGATATAAATGTCACAGAAGAAGTATTTAGAGGTGCAATAAAAATTCTTAACGAAATGGAACCAGAGAAGTCGGATACAGAGATACTGTGTATAGAAAAAATTCAAGAAAGCGGATGGATTGATGATAATGTTTATCTCCTTGACAGTAATATAAAAACACAAACAAGAGCTGTAGCCTGCAGTAATTCACTCCGTAGGGCATGAACCTGTTCGAAAGCTTAGCAGGCACTCAGTGTATGAACAGGTGGGACGAAGGAAGTGGAATCATCAATGAATGAGTTTTAACAGTCTGAAAAAATGTCGTTTAAAGAAATTCGGTGGTATTTAGTAGCCATAAATCAAGTGAAAAATTATATGATAAAAAGCTGGCTGATTTGATAATAGAAATGTAGTATAATGAAATCAAATGAATTAAGGATGGGAGGAAATCAAGATGTTATTTATTTGGTATCCAAAATGCTCTACATGTCAGAAAGCTAAAAAATGGCTGAACAGTCATGAGATAGAATATACGGAGAGGCATATTGTTGAGGAAAATCCAACATATGATGAGTTGAAAGAATGGCATCAGAAGAGTGGCTTGCCATTGAAGAAATTCTTTAATACCAGTGGGATGCTTTATAAGGAGATGAAACTGAAGGACAAGCTTCCGAAGATGAGTGAAGATGAACAGTTGAAATTGTTGGCGACAAATGGGATGTTGGTGAAGAGACCGGTGCTGGTGGCAGAGGATAAGGTGTTGGTTGGATTTAAGGACGTGGAATGGTTAAAAGTAGGACGAATAAAATGAGAAGAACTATGGAGGAATAATTAATTGGAATAAAAGTTAATAATTTTGAATTGTTTAGATTTTATTTGATGAATAGTGATGAAAAAAACGAGTTCACAAAACTTTATGGACTTGCCATAGAACTTTTATCTGTAAAATGCCGAAATGGAAATTTTGTTAAAAAATTTAATCTGAACAGCAAGTTGGAAGATCAATGTTGCCGATCTTCCGAATCGATTTGAAGATAATGAGATTCCGAAAAAAATTGCTTACAATGAACATCGACTAATTGATGTGACGCGAGACTTTACGGATGAGTCGGAAAAAGATGTGGAATATGCAACGGGAGCCAAGGATGTAGAGGATGAGCATTATGGTTGGGCTTGTGCGATTACATCGCAGGAGATTTCATATGCTTATGGTCCGGGACCGGGAAAAGATATGCCACCTTCAGTAGAAGAGTTACCTGCACGAGAGGAAGAAGATTTGTTATTGACGATGATTGTCATGTATCAAAAATATACCTGTATGATTTTTAATGAAAAGATTCATCAAAGATTTACGAGCGGAGCAGGTAAAGTAAAAAAAGAAAAAAATCTCAGGGATTTAAAGAGAGAAGCTCTTGAATTTGTATCATATGGAACACTGGCTCCATCACAGATTTCGCGTTGGAATAATGTGTGTGAAACATATCGTTGATTGCAAAAGCTAAATGGTGTGAATGAAGCACTGGAGGAAATTAGCCAAAAGATTAATCTGTTAAATGAGGAACAAGACCGCATCGATGGGCAAAGAGAGTCTCGAGTGAGTATGATTATCACAGTATTCGGACTTGTATCGATTGTTTCGGCTGCACTGCAGATGCTGGATTATATTTCTACAGGGAAACCTTTGATGATTATTGGATTTCTGGTGACCGGAACAGCGATTATTCTTTTCTTTTTGTATTTGATATTTAATGAAAGAAAAAAGAAAAGAAAACGGGAGAAGAGATAAATCATGTATATTGTAAGAAAAGAGACAGAAAATCAGGCGAGAAAATATCTTCTTAAACTTAATCGGGGAGCAGGTAAATTGGAGATTTATAGAAAGGCTGATAATTCAATATTGAATGAACATTATTCAATTCGACCGGATTTTGATTCATCAGATTATATGATGTATGAGAAAATGAAATCTATGGATTACATTTTTGGAGGAGAAAAGTCACCGACTCCGGAAGGAATCTTTATGATAGAGAAGAAATCACCGGAAGAATACATTAGCGGATATTATCCAGAGCGAAAGAATGTAAAGTTTTTTGGATATATACGTCGGGATGTATTCGCGTATCACAACAGAGCTGGACTGGTTAGTTGAGAATATTGAGCTTGGAACGACAGTGATTATGTAGTCGAATGAGGTTTTAAGAAAAGTTTAAATAGCGTACAATAGCGACGAAGCATGCTAGCTTTTGTACGCTATCATTATAATAAATCAAGATCAGAAGAATACGATTTGCACAAAATTTGAAAAAATATCAAATTTGCCAATGAATTGGCAGGAAATGAATAAAAAGAGAACTTGTAGGAGTTCATCTAAACGGAGACGCGAGGATGATGTTAGTTGACATCAAGAATTTTTTATTCGGTCGTGGCACTTTGGAAATATCGTTGCAGACTGAAAAGTTCCTTAACGGGAGCTTGAATATAGTAATACATTTATGAACAATCCGGTAATGTTTCGATAGGCAGACTCATCGCAGAGGAAGAACGGTTGATGTCCCATCTCGAAAGGATGGTGGTAACATGACCGAATCCGACAACACATTATTCTGTGCTGACATTTGTAGCTGCAAAGGTATATGTAAGGTCCTCGGGTGACCGATGGCATATTTGAGGATTTATTTTACAAAAAATTTCAAAAAGCGTGTAAAAGCGATGAAGTATGGTTGCTTTTATGCGCTATTATCATAATAAATCAATACAATTACTATTTTTAGGAAGGGTTGATATTATGATGAAATTTGTTGTATTTTTAGATGTTGATGGTGTTTTGAACACAAGGACAACAGTAAAACGAACCCCATCTGACTATACAGGAATCGATGATGCGAGGGTCAAAATTCTTGCAAACGCGATCGAAAAATGTGGTGGTGGAGAGATTATACTTTCATCAGACTGGAAAAATTTGGATAAAGATCATGACGATTACAAATATCTCGTTTCAAAACTGGCACAGTGTAACCTGAAAATATCCGGGCATACTACTGATCGCGCTTTGGAAAGAGGAAAGGGGATAAAAGAGTATCTGGAATTACATCCGGAAATAGAAGAATATGTGATATTAGATGATTATACTTTTGAATTTGAACATTATAAAAAGTTGTGGGAAAGATTGCTACTTACCAGAGGAATAGAGAACGTTAGGTTTGCATCGCGGACACCTGCGGTAGAGGCGATACTTTTTGAGAATTATATTAAAGAATTTTAATTGTATTAGAAATGAAGGATAAATAAATGGTTGATTTACGGAATGCAAAGGAAGCCCTTGAAAATTATTTGGATGGTTATGAAAGAGAAAATGACAAGGTCAAATTAAAAATTATACATACCTATGGAGTTGTAGAATGTAGCAGAAAAATTGCAGAAGGTCTGAAGCTATCTGAAGAAGATTGTAAGCTTGCTCAGATTATAGGGTTGTTGCATGATATCGGAAGATTTGAACAATTGAAGAGCTATGACAGTTTTGAACCTGAAACGATGAATCATGCTGCATATGGAGTGAAAATTTTATTTGAAGAGGGAACGATCCGGCGTTTTGTCAAAGAAGACAAATGGGATGGAATTATCAAAATGGCTATTGCCAGACATAGTGATTATTCTCTGCAAGGAATTACGGACGAAAGAGAATTGCTACATGCTCAAATTATACGTGATGCAGATAAGTTGGATAACTGCAGGGTGAAACTCGAGAATCCGATAGAAACTATGCTGGGAGTTCCGGAGGAAGCTGTAGGAATGTCGGAAATTAGCCGAGAGGTTATGCAACAGTTTGAGAATCAGACATCAGTCTTATTAGAGACGAGAAGAACAAAGATGGATTACTGGTTGTCTTATCTTGCATATTTTTTTGATATAAATTTCAAAGTAACATATGAAATCATAAACGATAATCATTATGTGGATAAACTAATCGGAAGAATTCCTTATATAAATCCAAAGACAAGAAAAGAGATGGAACGAGTAAGAGCAGAATTAAACCAATATATTCAGCTGGTTTTAAATTAAGATAAATGAGATTAAATAAAGTGTCAAAATAATGAACATGTCACAGTGAGAATAAAAGAGGGAGACAATAATGAGCAATCAGGGATGTAAAGATGGATATAAAACCAAAATTCTGGCATATTTAAAGGAAAATACCAATTCTAAGAACAAAGCATCCATTTTAAAAATCAGAGATGCAATATATCAAGAAGAAAATGGGTATGATCCTTTAGAAAAAGAAAGAGAAAAGGTTTTTGATAAAAATGAAGAAGAAAATCCTGCCTCAAAGGAATACGATGGAAAAAAGAAAAATCATGATACGAGTTCTTTTCGAACAATTAAAAAAAATGTAAGGGCACTATATGAGGAAGGCCTTATAGAGGTGGAAGATTCTGAGGAACCGGGCTATGTACGGGAGAATAAGAAGGAGTGTATTTATTATAAACAGACGATATCGGCAGAACGTTTTCCGCTTTTGGTTGAGCAAATTATCGGAATGTCTAACATACGTCAGGATGAAAAGGATGAGATAATTAACGAAATTTTAGATAGTGTTGGAAAAGCAAATGTAAAAAAATATTGGATGTACATAGAACGGACATCACCGGAGTATGCAGTGCTTAAGAAATCGATGCAAGGAGGACAGAAAAAGAAGCATACAAAAGTTATTGGCAATGATCGGGCAATACCTGCGAACAGTTGCGACTGGGTTTCTTTAGCTGATAATCTCCAAAAATTGTTTGATGCAATGAACGAAATGTCGGGAGAATTTTGCCATAAAATTTCATTTCAATTGATAAATTACAATGCTGAAGGAAAAAGAGAGCCGATCAGTAATGGATATGAGTATGTTATAAGTCCGTATTTTTTTAATTATAGTAATGGAAAAATATGGTTGGTGGGAAATAAAGAAAAGTATGATAATTTGTCAAATTATCCAATTGAGTTGATGGAAAATATCCAGATTCTTGCGGAGAAACCAAGAAAAATGGAAGATTTACCACAGGGATATTTATGGAATGACAGAACCAAAATAGAATATCCGCAACAGCATCAAGGTGGAACGTATGGCGATGCAATCCCTATTGTTATTCGTGTGAAAAAAACGGATCCAAGGGCTTATACGAGAATATACAATACGTTTAATGATGAGTTTTATCATTTGAGTAGCGAGACAGAAGAGTACGACCGGATATTGGTATATAAAACCAGCTATTTCATTGTGGGGTGGGCGATTGAGAATTATGAATTGGTTGAGATTGAAACGCCTTCTGTTAGAAAAGAAATAGAGGAGAGAATCTCTGCTTTAAAAAGAATTTATGTTACTGATTGAAGAAGTATGGAAGATAATAAAAAATATTAAATGATGAGAAACAGCCGGTTCGGAGATTTAGAAAGCTGAGTTTGTCAAATAAAGGCTGCTTCTCATTTTAGAAAATTATTTTTCACGATTTTTGAAATTATTTACAGTAACATCGACATAATCTTGAACAATTTCAGAGAAGATATTTGCAACTGAAAAAACTTCGCATGAAAACCGGTGAAAAGCTTTTTCTAATTTTTGAATTGCGAAGGTTGAAAAGGTTGTTTCTATACTTTCAGAAAAGAACCCATTAACGCAAATATGATTAAGCTGATTCAAAAGAGAATGAAACTTTGGTGTAGTCATGAGATAATTTATAAAATTACTTACGGAAGTATCATTACGAAGCAATTTTATATTATCGGTAGATAGATGAATCTGCTCAGAGATAGCTTTGTCGTTCTCATTGGTTATGGTTGAAAAACCAAAAAGATAATTGGGATCAATGTCTAAAATTTTGCAAATGCCAGGGATATCCTGGGTTTTGGGAACGGTTGTACTTTTTTTACTTTCCCAGTTTGCAACACGACTACGGTCATTATCTTCCAGACAATCAGCGAAATCCTGCTGGGAAAATTTTTTCTTACATCTTGCATCTTGTAGTCTTTGTTTAAATTCATCAGAATAATTAGAGTCATAAAAATCAAACATAACATACCTCAAAATATAAAATAAATTGTAATAAAAAGTGGTATTTAAAAGACAAATCTATAAGTGTATTATAACAGCGTGTAGGAATAATAATCAATAAATTTTAACTTTTTGAAAAAGTGACTAAGTAAAGTCGCTTCCAAGGGGTATGATTGCAATACATTCAAAAAAATTATTCAACCTCGCAATTAGCGATAGAGTTAGAACTGGTGGATAAAAATAATGTGAATGAAAAAAGCAAAGAAAGAACAGCATCTCGTGTGATGTCGTATCTGCGTGGAAATGAGGAAACTATTGGAATTAATACGATTCAATTGTTAGGTCTTGTATGTAAAGGCGATGAAATGGCGTTTTTGCAGGAAATTGACATGGATATTTTAAAAGCATCATAGGTGCAGGAGTATAGGGGACGAGTATCATGAAAATAATCACGGAGAAGGACCAGAGGATTTTATGAAATTAAGAATTATTCAATTAGAAGATAGCGTAATGAAACATTCAGCGATTTCAAGAGTAATAAAAAATGTAGTGCCGGCTGAAATTGATTGGGTTACAGATTTGTATTCAGGAATCAAAAAAATTGATGAAGCATATCGAAGCGGAATCCCATATGATTTGGCAATTACAGATATGCATTATCCATTGTCCCCAGGCGGTGAGGCTGACTGGGAGGTGGGAGATATATTTGTTGATATTATAAGGACTAAGTATCTGAATCCACCGATTGTTATCTGTTCTACTCATAATAGGAAGAACCCGTATGCGTATGATTGTGTATGGTACAACGACAATTATGACTGGGAAAGACGAATCAGCGATATTGTAAAGTGTATGTATGAAGAGAAGAGGAAAGCATACGAGGAGTAGTGAAAGCTTTTAATGTTGGATGCATGAAGCCGTGGATCAATTTTGAGCCTCGAACATTAGAAAAAATCATATCTTTTGGAAGATAGAACTATAGACATATTTGGCAGCTAATCGGATTTACTTCTTTGGAAGTTTGTTGTCGTGGGTTCGACTCCCACCAGAACTTTAAAAGTTCTGTAGCTCAGTTGGTAGAGCACAGATTTAATCCGATAATATCGCCAAAAGGATGCCGACAGCTATTGTTACTTACTTCAAACTAGGTGTATTTGAGTGACAAGATCAGTCGGCATTGTTTAAAGTATAGTAGAAAGAGGTGCGGGCATGAAAGAAATATACAAAGATTATTTATTTGAAAAGCATATTCTTGTCAGTGAGGGAATGGCAGAAGAAAAACATGTTTTTGAAATATTGTTTGCAATGGCACATTTCTTTGGTGTAAAAATCACAAAAGGCAGGGAGCTTGTGCGTTGCGAGATGGTAAAAGAACTCTCAAAAAGGTTTGGAGAAAATATTCCGGAACCATTTTACAGTGGATTCCCACAAAGTGTCCGAGATCTTTCTGCGGAAGAACTATTGTTTGATCAGCTTATACATTATTTTAATACATACGGACTTGGAAATTTCGATGAGCCGGGACATTCTGTATTTGAAAAAGACTTTGAACGTGCGGCTTTTCAGGAAGATACAGAAGTACAGGAATTTGTGATACAAACGGAAGAAGAAGCAGAAGATGCAGTACGAACGATTGTGAATGATTTATTGTCAGGTTCACGACCACTTAATGAGAGGCAGTATACGCTTGTACTTACATTTATTCGTGACCATATTGAAAGTATTCCGGATATTGTCTCAAAGAATACCTGTGTAAGACTTCTAATCGACACGAAAAATCTTTCGCTGGCAGACAGTTTGAATCTGTCAGATGTTATGAAAATAGTAGATGAATTAAACTATCGATATTATCACAATGAAAATCCGAAAAAAATAAACTTTAAAAATCAGGACAGAAAATTCTTAACAGCACTTTTAGACAGAATGTTCAGAAGTGGAAAGTGTGATATCCGTACTTGTTATGAAAAGAAGCAGCTATGGAATGGATTTTTACATCACATTCATTATCAACCCCAAAATGAAGAGGCGGAAATATTTGTACATGCCATGAGAACGAAAGGTAATGAGTCTGTATACAGTGAGTTTGAAAAGTTGATGCAGGAAAACAGATGTCAGCAAGCAGCAGAATTATTGCGGGAAAAGAAAGGAACATCTGCATTGCTTCGAAATATGGACTATATTATCAGTCGTATGAACAAAGAAGAAGGGCAAAGATTCTTTATGGAATTTCCAGAGGATTGCAGTACGCTGATATTGTTACAACTATTGTTCAGATATGAAGGAAAGCAGAGAAAGGACGGACGTATTTTCAAATTTACACAGCACAATCTCATGAAAGTTCATTATGAAACACCAGAGGAGAGTGAGAAATGTCAAAGCAGGCTTACAGAAGAGCAGGTAAAAGAAGTTGGAAAAATGATTCGTTCAAAACTTTCTGAGAAACTTAGAAATCGACTTAGAAAGGTATATATTGAACCTTCGATGAAAAATTATGCGCTTCCACTTGCAGAAAATACTTCTCAAGGAGGATTTGGCGTTCTTTCCAAAGGCTCCAAAATTCCGATAGAGGAAGGAAAAAAGCTTCGAGCGTTTACTTATTGGGAGAAAGTAAACGACATTGATCTTTCTGTGTTTGCACTTACAGAAGATGGTAATCGGAGGGAATTTTCATGGAGAACGATGTCAAGACGCCAGTCAGCAGCAATCACCTATTCTGGTGATGAAACAAGCGGTTATCTGGGAGGTTCTGA
>OGYK01001257.1_pt1 | contig 19062 bp, 17 predicted proteins | sample 1576501 | NCBI WGS metagenome assembly OGYK01 (sample SAMEA3541530, study PRJEB24748) | human gut metagenome | biome: human gut; feature: human-associated habitat; material: faeces | place: China | collected 2012
TGGCACAGGGACTGCGTTCAATAAACCATGCATTTACGCACTATCAAATATGGTGGCAAAAATTGGTTCAGAAAAGTGTGTGTTTGCATATACGGAGGTTCACACAGTTGCAGGGACTTTTACGAACGAAAATAAATATTTTGTGGAAGGAGTCTGGTTATTATGGAATTTGGTTATGCTCGAGTCAGCACTACACATCAGAATACTGACCGACAGATTGATGCTCTGAGAGAGTATGGTGTTTCAGAGAGAAATATCATTGTAGACAAACAGTCTGGCAAGGATTTTAATCGGCTGGGGTATCTTGCTTTAAAAAACACGATGCTTCGAACTGGCGATACTTTGGTTATTAAGGAACTGGACAGACTGGGAAGAAATAAACAGATGATAAAAGAAGAACTGGAGTGGTTCAAGGCTCAAGGCATTCGTGTGAAAATTTTGAATGTACCTACCTCTCTTATGGAGTGCGAAGGTCAGGATTGGATACTCGAAATGGTATCAAATATTCTTATTGAGGTTATGGCATCCATCGCAGAGGAAGAAAGATTGAAAAATCATCAACGCCAGTCTGAAGGAATACAGGCAGCTAAAAATAAAGGTGTGAAGTTTGGTAGACCTGCTGTGAGAAAACCAGAAAATTATGAGGCTGTCATGCAGAAGGTTGCTATAGGAGAAATTAAAGCTGTAGATGCAATGCGTGAGATGGGAATTAAGAAAACTACATTTTATAAGCTGAAAAAATTATATCCGATGGAGGTAAGTGCATGAGTGTTGAGGAGTCTATCAGAAAATATGTAGATGAAAATGAGGGCTACGAAATTTATGAAAACTATTCAGGTCGAGGAATGTTTGGTCGTAAGTGCTTGGGTGTAGTTGTAAAGCAAGGATATTCATTCATGGATTTTCTAATGAAGCTCACAAAGTATATGGATGATAATGGTATTGAAGACACAGATTTCTCATTGGAGGGGGTATCCTATGATGCTCTTGGCTTAGATACAATTGTTTATTTTCCAAATGTAGGAGGGATAGAGCATGACTAAGTTAATGAAATGGCACATTGAAGAAATTATGGAATCTTTTGTAGTTGGTGGAGTTGTTGCAAATGATAGCGAAAGGTTCTTAGCTGGCACATCTATTATTACATCTATGATTGATACTGTAAAGGTTGATGAGGCTAACAAGGCTTTCATTTTCCATACAATGTCTGGCTCTGATTATCTGTGTTCATTTGAGGATATAAGGATTAGTGCGAGATTTGCTGAATTTTCTAAAGATAATTTGGAGCGTATGAATGTTTCACGAGCCATTGTAGATGAAGCAATAAAATTAGCCCACGAAAAAGAAGGTTCTTTTGTTGTTAGGTTGGAAAAAGAACTTTTAAGTGGTGACTTATACCTTGAGCTAGGTGCAGGAGGTATTCTCAGTGTTCATTTTAAATATTTGGATGGTGTTCATCGTATAAGTAGCAGAATACATTCAGGAATGTTTGTTGATTCATATTTATATTGCATATCAGGTGTGGTTGATTTTAGACATTATGCATTTTGCGGAGGTACTGTAAGCACCTACCACATGAGCGATTCAATCAAAAGATTGGTTGTAAATAATATAGGTAGCAAGCCTGTGACCATAGATAAAAAGGTGTATGAATCTGGAATAACCATTACTTGTGTAACTGAAGAAAATCGTCAAGAGGGCTTGTTTAGTCCTGATGCGTTCAATGGTAAGAGCTGGATGACTGATTTGCTAGATTAGGAGACTGTTATGATTTGTGTAAAAAATATCAAGTTAATAGATGGAATTATAACTTGCGATGTAAAAGGTGAGTCATCTGACTTTACTATGGAGGTTTCAATAGCAAATTGGGATAAATTGAAAATCTCTTTAGGTGGAGATATTTATGACGCATGCCATGTGCGGAATAGATTGCATCGTTTATGTATGGAGCAAGAAGGCGATTTACCTGACAGCTTCTCTTTGTATTTTGGCTAGATATTGATTGTAAAAGGGCGCATTCATTTTTTGGATGCGCCTATAGTGAATAATGTGTATTCAAAAATCAACTAATATGTAAAAAATGGGTTTTTATTTCTTTAAAGTGATCAGATTATGGAGCGCAAAAAATAAAAGCCATTTTTTCAGGAGATGTATAGGTGTTGGATAACTGATATTGTGGTCAAAACTTTAAGTTTATTTTTTATGGGAGTATTTTTGCTCGTTGAGAAAAATAAAAATTGTTTTTTTCGAGCCAGATGGTTAAATCATAAAATCGCACCTTATATTTTATAAAAGCTAAATTGGAACATTATTTCAAAAATACGAAGTAACTTCGTTTTTCGGAGAAATTCTATATTTTTGGAGGAATATTTTATGGTTACAAAAAGTAATAACAGTAAAACGGATGGAAAAATTGCTAGCGTTAGAACGCTGGTGTATTATCCGAAAGAAATTGGTACGATGTTGGGACTTACAAAGTCTACTACCTACAATTTCTTGAATAAGGTGTACGAAACACAAACACCTTTCAAAGTTATTAAGATTAATACTGTTATCAGAGTACCAAAGGAGGGTTTTGACGCATGGTTGAAGAGTGTAAGTTAGATGACTGCCCAGTAGAGGGACAGAGAGATCGCAATGCAACCTTTAATGGTACAAGCTGGCAGATTCGTATAAAGTTTGTAAATGATGATGGTGAGGTTGGGTATGCTCTAAGAAAAGGTTTTATAACTGCTGATGAGGCAAATAGAGCGAAGGAACAGTATGACGAGGAGTATCGAAAAGCAGCGAGAAAATTAGGATTTGCAACGAATTATAATGTAGATATGCCGGTCAAGTCATATTTCGAGTATTATCTGCAAGAGATACTAGCACCTCAGTATAAGTCATCAACAGAAATGGTGTATCGTTATGCATTATATAAATATATTATTCCAAACTGGAAGGCAGATCCACTTCTATCACAGGTGAGAGAAGATGACCTAAATAGACTGCTAGATAAAATAAGTGATATTTCAAAGATGGCAGCAAATAAAGCAAGAGAGTTTATGTTTCTTGCTTTGCGATATGCATGTGTCAATGAGAGAAGAATAGACGCTATGCCTGATATAAAAAAATGTCCACGCCCTGAGTCAAATATTGAAAGTTTAAATAAGGATGAAATAGAAATATTATTAGCAGAGGCAATAAAAACCAATTGGTATCTGGAGATTTTATTGGCTATATTTTTAGGGATGCGTAAAGGTGAAATTCGTGGATTGAAGTTTGGAGATTTTGACGAAGCAACACAGACAGTCAGAATTCAAAGACAGGTATGCGAAAAGAAGGAATTTGAGGAAAGTGGATACAAGGTAATAGGTGTAAGACAGGAATTGTGTCCACCAAAGTCTGTAACTTCAAACAGAATTATGCATGTGCCAGATTATGTATGGCAGGAAATGCTGAAAAGAAAAAATAAAGTTATAGCAAATGTAAAAATAGTTGGCGTTAAAGATATAGAGGATTGTTTTGTTTCATGCCAGAAAAATGGACAACCTAGTGGTGTTACTGCTATTAATACAGCATTAAACAAAATCTGTAATAAGAGTGGCATCAAACATATAAGCGTTCATGGATTGAGACATTGCTACGCTTCGATTCTGTTGGAAAGGGGGTATGAGATTTCTGTAATTAGTAAATGCATGGGGCACAGCTCTGTTGACACGACATTTAGTATATATGCAGATATAGTAGATGCGGATGCAGAAATTAAAACATGCTTAAATGAATTGTACGCTGTTGTGGATGAGTGATAGGAAGGCAAGATTATGCATATTGGATTGGAAGATTATTCTAAAAATGATTCTTATGTTTTGAAAACAAAAAGAATTAAAGGAAAATATGGATTTATTGTAGTGCTTGTATATGAGGATGGCACAGAGAGAAGGCAGCAGTATGCTGGCTTCTCTCGGAAAGAAGATGCAGATATATACAGAGATATTATAATAGGTCAAATTCGTAAGAGAACATATCTTGTTTATGGGTCAACAATATTTGATGAGTATATGGGTCATTGGTTGGAACATGAATTTAGAGTACGTGCCAAAAAGTATAGTACATATTATTCATATAGGAATGTGATTAACAACCATATTATTCCAGTGCTTGGAAATAAGATGATGAGAACGATTAATTCTGCTGACATTATCCGCTTATATGGAAGTGTCAACCAATATTCAAGTAGTGTAGCTAAACAAGTAAAAACTATTATGAATACATTCCTTGAGTATGCACAAAAGAATAAAGCCATTGATGTCAATGTGGCAAAGAATGTCAGAATCCCAAAGTGTGAGAAAGAATCAGGCTATCATGTAAGAACTATAAAAAAAGATAAAACTCTTTCAGTAGAGCAGGTGAAAATTCTTATAGAGGGAAGTAAAAAGAGTAAAATTTATATCATGATTTTATTCAATGTTGTTATGGGATTGCGTTGCTCAGAAATCATTGGACTAAAATATTCGGATGTCGACTTTATAAATCAGAAGCTTACTATCCGTAGGCAGCTAGGGCGCGATATAAACAAAAATGATAGTGAGTTAGTTCCAAAAACATATACTAAGCAGGAAATTAGCCCTAAGACTAAATCTAGTGCCAGGACGATAGATATTCCAGATATTGTATTTGATGCTATTCTCAATCAGAGAAAAGTGTATGAGGCTTGCAAAAAAAGAAGAAGCACAACATTTCAAGATGATGGATATATTTGTTGTAGTTCTTATGGTAGACCTAGAAGCAAGAATTATCATTTTAAAGAGTTTAAGCGTCTGCTAAAAGAATTGGAACTGCCTGATGTCAGATGGCATGATTTAAGAAGTACATGTGCAACAATCCTGCTTATGGAGGGGATAAGTCCTAAAGCTATTGCAAAAAACATGGGGCATTCTGAGGAAATTGTTACGATAGACCATTATATCGACCAAGCTAGGGTGTCGGCAGTTAAGCTCGATGCATTAGATTCTTTTATATTAGAAGTTGTTCCTAAAATTGAAGAACAAAACATTGTGAACGATTGTAGTGATATAAAGATTGATATAAGTGAATTTGTTCCCAAATAACACTACTGGTTAGGAAATTTTAGGGAACAGACGTTCTGATTTAGATAGACAAAATTGAAGTTTTGTAGTAGAATAATATGCACAGGGCATACTATTACAAAGCATCAATTTTGTCTTTTTTATTTGTGAAATATAATTAAATTGATATTTTGTATATTTCACAGATTTCGCAAAATCGTGATTCTGAATGTCCGGTCTTAATAGTTCAGAAAAACTATATGATTTGTTAATGAACTGTTGGTGACCCAATTGTTACTCTGGTCGATTTTCGGACTTTTTTGAGTATGTAAGAGTGCGAATAGTTGCCTTATAGTGAACATTTTTTGATATGAAATTTGGAGGAAAACGGTATTATGGAGTTCAAATTACACGCCCCATATGAGCCTACTGGTGACCAGCCAGAGGCGATAAAAGAGCTCGTAGAAGGCTTTCAAGAAGGCAATCAATTCCAGACTTTACTAGGGGTTACGGGTTCTGGCAAGACTTTTACGATGGCGAATGTAATCGCACAACTAAATAAGCCGACCCTTATTATAAGTCATAATAAAACCTTGGCGGCACAGCTCTATGGTGAGATGAAGGAGTTCTTCCCTGAGAATGCAGTAGAGTACTTTGTATCGTACTACGACTATTACCAGCCTGAGGCCTATGTGCCGCAGTCTGACACGTACATAGCCAAGGATTCCTCTGTAAATGATGAGATAGATAAGCTCAGACTTTCAGCCACGGCAGCGCTCACAGAGCGAAAGGATGTCATTGTTGTGGCATCGGTTTCATGCATATACGGACTCGGAAGCCCGGATGAGTGGACCGGCATGAGTATTTCGCTGCGCCCGGGACAGGAGAGGGACAGGGATGATCTCGCGAGGGCTCTCATAGATTTGCAGTACACCAGGAATGATATGGATTTTCACCGAGGCACCTTCAGAGTGCATGGTGATGTGATTGATATATTTCCGGCAAATGCCGATGATACAGCAATCAGGGTTGAGTTTTTCGGGGATGAGATAGACCGGATAGTGGAGGTTGATGTGCTGACCGGTGAGGTAAAGTGCTCGCTTGAGCATACGATGATTTTCCCTGCATCCCACTATGTAGTTTCGCAGGAGAAGATAAATGAGGCCTGCCTCAATATAGAGAAAGAGCTTGATGAGCGTGTGAAGTATTTTAAGGGCGAGGACAAGCTTATAGAGGCTCAGCGAATAGCAGAGCGGACCAATTTTGACATAGAGATGATGAGGGAGACAGGCTTTTGCTCAGGAATTGAGAACTATACGAGGCATCTGAACTTTGCAAAGCCCGGGGAGCCTCCGATGACACTCATAGACTTCTTCCCGGATGATTTTCTCATAATCGTGGATGAGTCACATATCACGATTCCTCAGATAGGCGGCATGTATGCGGGAGACCGCTCCAGAAAGACCACTCTTGTGGACTATGGCTTCAGACTGCCATCTGCTCTTGACAACAGACCACTCAATTTCGAGGAGTTCGAGGGTAAAATAGATCAGATGCTCTTTGTCTCAGCCACTCCGAATAAGTATGAGAATGAGCATGAGCTGCTTCGTGCGGAGCAGATTATCAGACCGACAGGTCTTTTGGATCCGGAGATATCAGTGCGCCCTGTCGAGGGACAGATTGATGACCTTATATCAGAGGTCAATAAGGAGACTGCAAACCATCACAAGGTGCTTATCACCACGCTCACTAAGCGCATGGCTGAGGATCTCACAAACTATATGGCAGAGCTTGGTATCAGGGTAAAGTACCTTCATTCCGATATAGATACTCTTGAGAGAGCAGAGATAATACGAGACCTGCGTCTTGACGTGTTTGATGTGCTTGTCGGTATCAACCTGCTCAGGGAGGGACTTGATATCCCGGAGATTACACTTGTTGCCATACTCGATGCGGATAAGGAGGGCTTCCTTCGTTCGGAGACCTCGCTTATACAGACGATAGGACGTGCCGCGCGTAACAGCGAGGGACATGTCATCATGTACGCTGACAAGATTACAGACTCCATGCGTGTCGCAATTGAAGAGACAAAGCGCCGTAGAAAGGTACAGGAAGAGTACAATGAGGCTCATGGCATCACACCGCAGACCATTCAGAAATCGGTGCGTGATCTCATAGCTATCTCAAAGAAGGTGGCGGCAGATGAGACTGCGCTTGACAAGGATCCGGAGTCAATGAGCAAAAAAGAGCTCGAGAAGCATATTGCAGATATAGAGAAAAAGATGAAAAAAGCAGCGGCAGAGCTCAATTTCGAGGCGGCTGCCGAGTACAGGGATAAGCTTATTATGCTGAAAAACACACTGAGGGATATACGATAAAAGCTTATGATATTTGGAAGCAATTTGGAGGAACACAAATTATGGCAAAAAAAGAAAGAAAATACATCAAAATACGAGGTGCCAGTGAGCACAATCTAAAGTGTGTCAGTCTCGACATCCCGAGAGATGAGTTTGTTGTTTTTACAGGGCTTTCAGGCTCAGGCAAGTCATCATTGGCATTTGATACTATATACGCGGAGGGACAGCGCAGGTACATGGAGTCACTTTCATCGTATGCGCGTCAGTTTTTGGGGCAGATGGAGAAGCCGAATGTGGAGTCTATAGAGGGACTTCCACCTGCCATCTCCATTGACCAGAAATCCACCAATAAGAATCCGCGTTCCACAGTCGGAACAGTCACAGAGATATATGATTACTTCAGACTGCTTTATGCCAGAATTGGAATACCACACTGTCCGAAATGCGGGCGTGCCATTACAAAGCAGACCATAGACCAGATGGTGGATACTGTTATGGCACTGCCTGAGCGCACCCGTATCCAGCTTCTTGCACCGGTGGTCAGAGGCCGCAAGGGTGAGCACCAGAAGCTGTTCGAGAGAGCAAAAAAGAGCGGATATGTGCGTGTAATTGTAGATGGCAGCATGTATGAGCTCTCTGAGGATATCCCGATGGAGAAAAATATAAAGCACAATATTGACATTGTTGTAGACCGTTTGGTTGTAAAGCCGGGCATAGAAAAGAGGCTTACTGATTCACTTGAAAATGTATTTGAACTGACAGAGGGCAATGCCATAGTTGATATTGTGGATGGCGAACAGATGACCTTTTCCCAGAATTTTGCGTGCCCTGACTGTGGCATAAGCATAGATGAGGTTGAGCCGAGAAGCTTCTCCTTCAACAATCCGTTCGGAGCATGTCCGACCTGTTACGGACTCGGCTACAAGATGGAGTTTGATCCGCAGCTTATGGTGCCGGACACATCACTTTCCATATCTGAGGGCGCCATACAGGTGATGGGCTGGCAGTCATGTACAGACCCAAAGAGCTATACCTATGCGACACTGCGTGCACTGCATGAGGGCTATGGGCTTCCTCTGGATACACCGATTGATGATTTATCTGCGGATATGAAAAAGCTGCTGTTTTATGGTGGAGACGGCAGAGTGCTCAAAGTCAGATACAAGGGTCAGAGAGGTGAAGGTGTCTATGACCTTGTATGGAATGGTCTTGTGGACAATGTTGAGCGTCGCTACAAGGAGACCTTTTCTGATACGGCAAAGGCAGAGTATGAGCAGTTTATGCGCATTACTCCATGTACGAGCTGTAAGGGGCAGAGGCTTAAGCCATCTTCACTTGCCGTCACGGTTGCGGATAAAAACATATATGAGATGACTTCCATGTCTGTGAAGGAGCTTGTGAAGTTCCTTTCTGATATAGAGCTTACAGAGCAGCAGCACTTTATCGGAGACCAGATACTAAAGGAAATCCGTGCGAGGGTCGGCTTTTTGCAGCAGGTTGGTCTGGACTACCTCACCCTTACCCGCGGGACTGCAAGTCTTTCAGGCGGGGAAGCACAGCGAATCAGGCTTGCCACACAGATTGGCTCAGGGCTTGTCGGTGTGGCATATATACTTGATGAGCCAAGCATTGGTTTACATCAGAGGGACAATGACAAGCTGCTTGGTGCACTTATGAATCTTAAGAATCTGGGAAATACGCTCATAGTTGTGGAGCATGATGAGGATACCATGCGTGCAGCGGATTATATCGTGGATGTAGGACCGGGAGCCGGTTCGCACGGCGGAGAGATAGTGGCGGCAGGCTCATTAAAAGACATTATAAAGTGCAAAAAATCACTCACAGGAGCATATCTGAGCGGCAAAATAAAGATACCGGTGCCACAGGAGAGGCGCAAGCCAAGCGGATATATCACGATAAGAGGAGCCAGGGAGAATAACCTGAAAAATATTGATGTGCAGATACCTCTTGGTATCATGACCTGTGTTACAGGCGTGTCGGGCTCGGGAAAGAGCTCATTGACCAATGAGATACTCTACAAGCATCTGGCCAAATCCTTAAACAGAGCCAGGTGTATCGCAGGTGACCACGACGGTATAGATGGTCTGGAACAGCTTGATAAGGTCATAGACATCGACCAGTCACCGATAGGCCGTACACCCCGCTCTAATCCTGCCACATATACAGGCGTGTTTGATATGATAAGAGACCTGTTTGCATCAACACCCGATGCCAAGGCAAAGGGCTATAAAAAGGGCCGTTTCAGTTTCAATGTAAAGGGCGGTCGGTGTGAGGCCTGCGGCGGCGATGGAATCCTTAAGATAGAGATGCATTTCCTGCCTGATGTATATGTGCCGTGTGAGGTCTGTGGAGGCAAACGATATAACAGGGAGACACTCGATGTAAAGTACAAGGGCAAGAGCATATACGATGTTCTTGATATGACAGTGGAGGAGGCACTTGAGTTTTTCAAAAATGTGCCAAAGATCCAGAACAAAATCCAATCGCTCTATGATGTCGGACTATCCTACGTGAAGCTGGGACAGCCGTCCACAGAGCTTTCGGGTGGTGAGGCACAGCGTATCAAGCTTGCCACAGAGCTTAGCAGAAAGAGCACCGGAAAGACCATATATATACTTGATGAGCCTACCACGGGGTTGCACTTTGCAGATGTACACAAGCTTGTGGAGATACTGCGCAGGCTCTCAGACGGAGGCAATACTGTAGTTGTTATCGAGCACAACCTCGACGTGATAAAGACAGCTGACTATATAATAGATATGGGACCTGAGGGCGGAGACGGCGGCGGAACCGTCATAGCGCAGGGCACACCTGAGGAGATATGTGAGGTAAAACAGTCATATACAGGCCGGTTTTTGAAACCATATCTGGAAAAAGACAAGGATAAACTTTAAAATTTTATTAAATATGACCTTTTTCAAAAAAAAAGTTTGAAAAATGGGATTTATTGTATATAATAAGAGAGTGTATGTGTAAATTTAAAGATATGGCAGGAAAGGGGCTATTAAAATGGTCGGATCAGATATCGGAATCGATTTAGGAACAGCAAGTATACTTGTTTATATAAAAGGAAAGGGTGTTGTGTTAAAGGAGCCTTCAGTAGTAGCCTTTGACAGGGACACCAACAAGATTAAGGCAATCGGAGAGGAAGCACGCCTCATGCTCGGAAGGACACCGGGTAATATCGTTGCAGTCAGACCGCTGCGTCAGGGTGTTATCTCAGATTATACAGTTACAGAGAAGATGATCAAGCACTTCATCCAGAAGGCGCTTGGTAAGAAGAGCTTCAGAAAGCCGCTCGTGAGCGTATGTGTGCCAAGTGGTGTTACAGAGGTTGAGAAGAAAGCCGTTGAGGATGCTACATTTGCAGCAGGAGCCAGAGATGTTAAGATTATCGAGGAGCCAATCGCAGCTGCAATCGGTGCAGGTATTGATATTTCAAAGCCATGCGGAAATATGATAGTAGATATCGGAGGCGGTACATCAGATATAGCAGTTATCTCACTCGGTGGTTCGGTAGTCAGCACATCTATCAAGATAGCCGGAGATGATTTTGATGAGGCAATTGTCAGATACATGAGAAAGAAGCATAACCTTCTCATCGGAGAGAGAACAGCTGAGGATATCAAAATCAAGATTGGTACATGCTACCCTCTCGCACAGCCGGAGACAATTGAGGTAAGAGGAAGAAACCTTGTAACAGGACTTCCAAGGACTATTACAGTCAGCTCAGAGGAGACAGAGGAAGCACTTCGTGAGGCAACTCTTCAGATAGTTGAGGCAGTGCACTCAGTACTTGAAAAGACTCCACCGGAGCTTGCAGCCGATGTCGCAGACAGAGGAATCGTGCTTACAGGAGGCGGTTCACTGCTCAGAGGTCTTGAGGAGCTTATCGAGGAAAAGACCGGCATCAATACAATGACTGCAGAGCAGCCTATGACATGTGTTGCTATCGGTACAGGAAAGTATGTAGAGTTCCTTGCAGGCAAGAGAGATGAAGAATTCTAGAATATACGTTTTATAACAGGCAGCCGTGAGGGCGATGATATGTCCCTGCATTGCAGGAATGTATTGTCGCTTTTTTGTTAATATTGTTACAAATGGGAATATTACGGTCAGGGGGATTAGTGAACAAAATAAAGGATATTGGGAGAGGCGTAATCAATCTGGTATTTCCGCCGCGTTGTCCGGTATGTGATGGTATAATTGGTCCGGTTGAGAGATATATACACAGCAGATGCTGTGAAAAGCTCTTTCCGGTTGAGCAGCCACAGTGTATGCGCTGTGGGAAGCCGGTTTTGTCTGAGCTAAGAGAGTATTGTGACGACTGCGCACGGGCACTCGAGCATCACAGGCAGATGCGGGAGGATGACAGCTACAGGCAGGGGAAGGCGCTTTTTGCATACAAGGGCAGCATAAAGCAGACCATGTACAGGTTCAAGTATTCAAACAGACGTGAGTATGCGGCTTATTTTGCACAGACAGCAGTGGAAAGATATTCGCAGTGGATACAAAGCTGCGGAATAGATGTTATTATTCCGGTGCCGATGCACAGTAAAAAAATGCGCCAGAGAGGCTACAATCAGGCAGAGTGTTTTGCAAGGGCATTGTCTGAAAAAACAGGCATAAGGATGGCAAAAGGGCTTGTGCGCAGAGTGAAAAATACCAGTCCACTCAAGACAATGGGGTATGTTGAACGCAGAAATTGTCTCGAGGGGGCTTTTCAAGTGGCGGATAGTATTGTACAATATGACCAAATACTAATAGTAGATGATATATATACTACAGGCAGTACGGTGGAGTCGATTGGACATGAGATAGCAAAGAAATGTCCGGGACGCGTATATGTACTGTGTATTAGCATAGGACAGGGAAGTTAGGAGGGTTTTATCAGATGAGAATATCTAATTGCAAGGGCTGTGGCAGAATATTTAATGTACTGTCGGACGAGCAGTACTGTCCGAACTGCCAGAAAAAAATGGATGAGAAATTTGATATAGTAAAGAGATTCGTTGAGGATAATCCAAATGTGCCGGTTGAGACAGTGGCCAAGGAGACGGATACATCCATGAAGCAGATAAACAGGTGGATACGTGAGGAGAGACTTTCGTTTTCACCGGATTCATCATATGGCATACCATGCGAGAACTGTGGCAGGATGATACGCACAGGCAGGTTTTGTGATGAATGCAAGACAAAGCTGACAAACACACTCCGCAGTGCGCTTGACACGCCAAAGAGCCAGGATAAGCAACTGTGGCAGCAGGATGATAAAAACCGCATGAGATACATCAGGTAGCAGGTAAGAGGATGATTTATGATTAACGAAGAAAAAGTAAGGGAACTGTTTAATATTGCCCTTTGTGACAGTAAAAGCGATGACAGCCGTATACAGAAGCAGTCCGCAAGCTACTACGGATGGGACTATATATGGAAAGAGGGATTAAAAAGCTTTTTTACAGGTACATTCGCATTTGCAGGTCTTGTTGTGATGTGGGTGGCTGTCAATGCAGGAGAGCTTTTGGACAAAATAAATAAGCTTGATTTTAAGACAATAGGTGTCACGATTGGCATACTGTATATTGCGTTTATGGCGGTTTACATTTTTGTCACAATTGTGGTGTATACTGCAAGATATAAGGCTGGCAGAAGGCAAGTGCGCAGATACGCAAATCACCTGAAGGCAGTGGGCAGAATATATTCTCGTGAGGAAAAAATTAAGCGTTAGGGAGGCTTTATGAACAAGTTATTGGAAATTAAGGATAAGGCAGTCAAATTTTGCGGTGAGTATGAGCATTTTATACTTCCGGTTCTTAAGTTTGCCGTTGCATTTATCGCATTTATAACAATAGATTTAAATATCGGCTATATGGCGAAAATCAGCTCGATGCTTGTGGCACTGCTTTTAGCACTTGTGTGTGCACTGCTTCCGGTGAATGCAATACTCTGGATAGCTTCGATTATGATACTTTTAGATATGTATGCGCTGTCCATAGAGGTTTTTGCCATCACGTTTGTACTTTTTTTAGTATTGTATTTTGTCTATTTTCGTTTTGCACCGAAGGATGGCATGCTTGTGATACTCACACCTATATGCTTTCAGCTTCACATACCATCTGTGTTGCCGGTTGCAGCAGGTCTTTTAAGAAGAGCTTATTCGGTAGTTGCAATAATATGCGGCACGTTGCTGTACTATTTTCTTGACGGAATCAGACAGAATGCATCAGCGCTTGCAGAGGTGGTAGATAAAAAGGGGCAGAGCACTACAAAGCTCAATGTGACAATGGGACAGCTTCTGGAAAATAAAGAGATGCTTATAGTTATGGCAATTTTTGTTATCACTACACTGGTGGTGCATCAGGTCAGACGATTGAAAATCAACAATTCATGGACTGTTGCAACCATTGCGGGAGGGCTCATACAGTTTGTTGCACTTGTTGTTGCCTATCTGGTGCTTGGACTGCCGGAGAAGATAATCTGGCTTGTGCTCAGCACTGTAGTAGCTATTTTTGCAGGTGTTGTCATACAGTTTATATTTATGAATCTTGACTATGCACGTACAGAAAACGTACAATTTGAGGATGATGAATATTACTATTACGTCAAGGCAGTTCCAAAGAAGATGATTGCCAAGGAGGAAAAAGTTGTAAAGCACTTTGGCAATACAGGAAGCCTTGGAAAGAAGATTCAAAGACATAATCAGGAAAATATCAGCAAAGAGGCTATTGCAAAAGATCTCGAAATAGACGAAAATATATTTGAGGATGACAAATAGTTGTTACATAGTATAAGAGAAAGGAGAGCGCTATGGATAATGTGAGCGGTGTATTGATACGCTTCAAGGATCAGTTCCTTACATTCACAAATGTGCCGGGCATAAAAATCGGTGTGATAGACATTATAGAGATACTTATTATTTCAGTGCTCTTCTATCATATACTTTTGTGGATAAAGACCACGAGGGCATGGAATCTGTTCAAGGGTCTTATTATCATACTATTGTTTGTACTTGTTGCAGCATTGTTTCAGATGGATACGATACTGTGGCTTGCTGAGAAGCTCTTCAATATAGGACTCGTGGCACTTGTTGTTATTTTCCAGCCTGAGCTTCGAAATGCCCTGGAGAATATCGGTGGCAAGACCTTTCTGGGTGATTTTTTCAATACAGGAAAGGGCGAGATAGAGAAATTTTCTGACAAGACAATCGACGAGCTGGTGCGTGCATGCTTTGCGATGGGCAGGGTAAAGACAGGAGCGCTAATAGTCATGGAGGATGAGATAAATCTGGGAGAGTATATCAGAACAGGAATAGATGTGGATGCCATACTTACAAGTCAGCTCCTCATCAATATTTTTGAGAAAAACACACCGCTTCATGACGGAGCGGTTATCGTGCGTGGCAACCGTGTGGTGTCAGCTACATGTTACCTTCCGCTATCAGACAGCCTGTCACTCTCGAAGGATTTGGGAACCAGACATCGTGCAGCGGTCGGAGTCAGCGAGGTAAGTGATTCGCTTACTATCATAGTCTCAGAGGAGACAGGAGCTGTTTCTACAGCATACAAGGGGCAGATTGAGCACGATATAGATGCCGATCATCTACGCACACAGCTTAAGCTCCTGCAGAACAGACATAGGGAGCCGGGTAAGTTTGAATTAATTAAAAGGAGGTTTAAGAATGGGAAAGAAGCTTCTAAAAACCTTCACAAATAATATAGGCTTTAAAATACTTGCGATAGCATTTGCATTTATACTCTGGCTTGTGGTCTACAATCTAAATGACCCGGTCAAGACAAAGACATTTACCACAACAGTCACCGTCACAGGCCGTGATTCGGTTGTTGACAAGGGGTTATGGCCTACCATCAAGGATTCGGAAAAGACCATCAGCTTTTCGGTATCAGGCAAGAGAAGTTATCTGAACGAGCTTGATGATTCTGATTTTTACGCAAATGTCGACCTTGCAAATATCATAGTAGATAAGGATGATACGAATAAGGCAAGCGTAAAGGTAGATATTGGATGCACCAAGTACAGACATTCGATTACCTTCAACGGTGGAGACCATATGCTCCCGCTTTCGGTTGAAAAATATATGCAGAAGCAGTTTGAGGTAAAGGTATCATTGGATGGAAGTCTCTCAGGTGCTAAAGCACTGGGAAACAAGCCACAGGCAAATCCAAAGGTAGTAAAGGTCGGAGGCCCTGAGTCTATTGTTTCAACTATAGCATCGGCCAATGTAAATATAAAGGTCGATGACAATACCATAATATCAGATAATCAGATAACTGATCGCGGTGATCTCACTCTGATTGATGATAATGGCGATGAGATAGATATATCAAAGCTTGATGTGGACAGCCAGTATCAGTCTATAGCAGTGACAGTTGATGTCCTAAGTACCAAGGAGGTGCCTATCAAGTGTACTACGACAGGCTCACCGGCAGGAGGAAAGAGCGTGCTTGGAGTGGAGCTGTCAGAGGAGTCTGTAATGCTCAAAGGTAATGCAGAAGCATTGAACAATATTACATCTATAGATGTGGGCCCAATCGATATATCGGGCGCAACAGACGATATAAGTACATCTGTTGACCTGACAGGATATATGCCGGATGGAGTTTTTATAGTGAACTCATCTAAGGCAAAGCTCAGTATAGATATAAAGATTGAAACAAATGCGACTTCAACCATGACGCTGAACAGCTCCAATATCACATATGACGGACTGGAAGAGGGATATACGCTTACATTTGTAACAGATAAGAGCAGTGTCATAGTAAGCGGCACCCAGTCTGATATAGATACACTTTCGGGAACTACACTGAAGGGTAAAATTGATGTGACAGGCCTTGGTACAGGTACACATACAGTGACGGTAAAGCCAAATCTGGATGAGACCAAGTACACATGGGGCGAGATAAAGGTTCAGATAGTTATCGGAAGGAAAGGTGACGGAGGCGGCACAACGGGAACTGATGGTACAGGAACAGCCTCGGGCTCAACAACAGGCGGTACAACATCAGGCGACACCGGATCAGGAAGTACCGGCACAGGTGGTTCATCGTCAGGAAACACCGGCTCTGACAGTTCATCACATTGATAGATATATAACCGAAAAGAGGTAATAAAAGTGATAGCACAAAAAATAATAATCAAAAATCCTACCGGATTACATTTACGTCCGGCCGGCAATCTCTGCAAAGAGGCAATGAAATTTAAATCAAAGGTAACATTTATATATGACGAGAAAAATGTAGCTAATGCAAAGAGTGTACTTTCAGTGCTTGGAGCATGCATAAAGTCAGGCGATGAGATAGAGCTTATCTGCAATGGCGAGGATGAGAGTGAGGCACTTGAACACCTTATACAGTACATCAAGGATGGACTCGGAGAGTAGTACACAAGGAAACAGGTATACATGGAGAAACATATATGGAGAAGCTTTTAACCATAGTCGTTCCGGCTTACAATGTTGAAAAGTATATAAAGAACTGTCTTGACTCGTTTATAGATTTGTCTGTGCTCAGAAGTCTGGAGATACTCATAGTGGATGATGGTTCCACAGATTCCACAGCCAGCCTGGCACATACCTACGAGCAGAAATATCCATACAGCTTCAAGGTGCTCTCCAAGGAGAACGGAGGCCATGGATCTACCATCAACTATGCGATACCGCGTGCAACAGGAAAGTATTTCAAGGTGGTGGATGGTGATGACTGGCTGGACAAGAGCCTTTTGCCACAATTTGTACAGCTTTTGAAGCACACGCACTCGGATGTCATATCCAATGACTTCAACCTGGTGGATGATAGGACAAAGAAGGTCACAAAACGCAGAAAGGCAGTGTCCAACTCTTATCACTACAACAGGGAATGGGGCTTTGCTGAGGCAGTCATGGACCCGCTGATCACTATACATTCCATGACCATCCGTACTGATGTATTGCAGAAGAATGATATTCGTGTGGATGAGCACTGCTTCTACGAGGACCAGGAGTATATACTCTACCCTATACCATACTGCACAAGCATCACGTTTTCACCTCTGCCGCTGTATCAGTACAGACTTGGAAGGAGTGGTCAGAGCGTGGACATAAAGATGATGATCAAGCGTCATGACCAGCACCTTAAGGTGCTTGATGCACTGTTTGAGTACAACAACGTGCACGGAAATCTGCAGACCTACAAGAAGCAGTACCTTGAGCGCGGCATAGCCGAGGCAGTCGATGATGAGTACCAGATATTTCTTGCAAAGGGCAATGATACAAGGAACGTTGAGCAGATGAAGAAGTTTGACGAGATGCTGCTTGAGGAACACCCGGGAGTGTACCAGGCGTGCAGCAGGAAGCAGATATGGCTCATTAGAAAAACTGATTTTAAAGCTTTTCCGATCGTAGCATGGTTTTATAGCAAGTTTAAGAAACAATTGATTTAAAGGTCTGGAGAAATTCAGATCTTTATCTGTATTATGATGAATAAAATGGTAAATTGCGATAAAAATATGTGACAAATCTCACTTGAGGCATATATAAGAAAGTGATAAAATATGGTGCTGTGAGAATAATATAAAATTAAGATAAAGAGGACAAAGATGAAGAAGAAAAGTATAAAACTCCTGGTAGTTTTGGCCTGTGTGCTTATGGCATTGGGAATGGCAGGCTGTGGAAAGAAAGCATACAAGACATTCCCTGAAAAGTACAAGCTTGCATCAGTTGATGTAGGTGGAATGACTGCTGACGAGGCAAAGAAAGCCATAAAGACCGCTGTAGGCAAGTATAAGATATCAGTGAAGCTTGACGATGCATCATTTGATATGACAGCTGAGGATTTGGGACTCAAGTACAATGACAAAGCAGATCTTCAGGAACTGATAAATGCGGCCAATAAGGATAAGGAACCGGAAAAGCAGGTGAAGCTTTTTAAAATGGACAAGTCTGATGAGCTGGAGACGGCTCTTGTAGACTCTTATATCACTGCAAAAACGCAGTCACAGTCTGATGCTGCGGCTCAGAGTGATAAGGATACAGATGCAAATGATGACGAACAAAAGAAGGCTGCGACAGACACACAGACCTTTGATATAAGATCAATTGTGCCATATCGCGCTACAATAGCCTACAATGCAGATGCAGGACAATTTGAGGGTGTTGACGGTGTATCGGGAGATGCACCTGTATATGACAATGCAGCTGCAAATCTGACAAGCGCTGTAAAGGAGCTGAAGGATAAGGTAGAGCTTACATCTGCAACAGGATATGTTGATGGAGAAAAGGCTACGGACAGCGAGCAGGTAAAGAATGCATTAAAAGAAGCCAATGCATATCTTGATGTGACGGTGACATGTAATTTCACACCGGCAACAGGTGAAGCTGCTACAGAGGCTGTAGGAAAGGATCAGATAGCCCAGTGGCTTATAGTGGACAATGACGGATTGTCAGTTTCGCTTGATGGCGAGAATATGGCTACATATTGTACAGAGCTAGCCAAAAAGCATGATGTGTCAAAGAAGAAAACAGGACAGTTTAAGACAACAGGCGGAAGTATAATAAATGTGCCTGTAGCATCATCAGGACAGACTGTAGATGGAAACAAGCTGTATGAGGCGATTGCTGAGGCAATAAACAATAAAAAGTC
>OGYK01001259.1_pt1 | contig 19021 bp, 9 predicted proteins | sample 1576501 | NCBI WGS metagenome assembly OGYK01 (sample SAMEA3541530, study PRJEB24748) | human gut metagenome | biome: human gut; feature: human-associated habitat; material: faeces | place: China | collected 2012
AGAGCACTCGGCTGTTAACCGAGTTGTTGTAGGTTCGAGCCCTACTCGGGGAGTTTTTTAGTATAATATATGGTGACATAGCCAAGTGGTAAGGCCCCGGTCTGCAACACCGTCATCGCCGGTTCAAATCCGGCTGTCACCTCTCTTAAAAGGACTACATCAGTTTATGATGTGGTCTTTCTTTTATATAATTTGCAAATAAAATATATTGTGAATTTATGTAATATTCGTAATATATGTTGTACACATTTCATTATTTTTTAATTTTCTAAATTATTTTTCAGGATGTTACACTAAATTAATAAAGAGAAATATAAGCCTGATAAACAGAATTATATTTCTCTTTTTTAACAACTCTTATCCTTTTTTGAATAGTTGTAGTAGTATTATTATTCCTCTTCAGGATATTTCATACCCCATTCAGCTCTTATATCTGACATAATTTTCATTACATCATATGTATATTGACAGTGCATGAGGGTTTCTATTTCATCTGATGATGCTGAGCTTACAGCTTTTTCCATATCACGTACTTCGTAATACAGTGCATCTGATGTATCACCGGCATCAATTACTTCTTTATGACCATCCTCTGTATATGTAATAGTTGCCTGCATTCCTCTTGGATACTCAAAGATTTCCACATATGCCTTGTCAAAAGAGAGCGTAGCGCGTTTTGGCTGCTTGGAATGTAGAGATAATGTGACAGTTGCCATTTCCACTGCATCATTCATAAGCAGAATACCTGCCTGTTCATCAACACCGGTTGGTGCATATTTAACCTGTGACGATACTTGTGTTGGTGTTTCCTTGAAGAACCAGCGGATAAGAGAAAGTGAGTAAACTCCAATATCAAGCAATGCTCCTCCAGCAAGCTTACGACTGAAAAATCGGTTTGTCATATTGTAATCCTTGTAGCTTCCAAAATTGACCTGAATTAAATTTAGCCTGCCGAGTTGTCCACTTGCAATTATTTCGTTTAGCTTTTTATAAACAGGCATATGATATATAGTCATGGCTTCAGCAAGAATAACGTTATTTTCTTTGGCCAGTGAGACGGCTTCATCGAGCTCTGCGATATTTAAAGTAATAGATTTCTCACAGAGTACATGCTTTCCATTAGAAAGGGCTTTTCTTAGATAATTGATGTGAGTATTGTGTGGAGTGGAGATGTAAATGATATCCACATCAGGATCATAAAAGACGTCATCAATGTTGTCATATACCTTTGAAATGCCATATTTTTGTGCAAAAGCTACGGCCTTTTCGTGAGTTCTGTTGGCAACTGAATAAAGAGTGCGTCCTTCCTTGGAGAGAGCATGCGCGAGCTCATTAGCTATTACACCGCAGCCGAGTGTTGCCCAATTAAGCTGTTTCATGTGAAATCCTCCTTTTTAACTTAAAGTATTGTAGCTGTGATGGTACATAAATTATTTAAAATGGTGTGAAATAACAAAATATAAACTCATTGATGATACCTTTTGACCCTTTAATCATAAAATATGTACCATAATGAACATATTCTAGCATGATGAATTATGAATTACAATGCATTTAGATTCAAAACAGTCAAAAACAGTCAAATTTGATAGTGACTAAATTAAAATTAGTTAATTTGAACTATATTTTAGATTATAAATTAGTAATAGAAAAGATACTAAAATTAGTAATTAGGCAAGTATTAATGATATATATGTTATATTCTGCACAAAAATGAATGTTGTATTTGCATATAGTGCACAATTTTAAAACTTGCTTTATATATTTTCAACAATTTTTAGTGTGATTATTTGTGAATATAAATGACGGATTATGATTGACAATGACGGATTATGAAAATATAATTATACTACAAGTTAAATGAATGTTGAAATGTTTAATACAGTAATTTGAAAATAAGCATTAAATAAATGGCTTATAAAATAAGTCTTTGAATAATTTGATAAACTGGGGTGATTAGATGCTGGCAGAAGATAGATGCAAAAAAATACTTGATATATTAGATTCGATGGGAAGTGTGACTGTTCAGCAGCTTATGGATGAGCTTGATACATCCGAGTCAACAATCAGACGTGATCTGGTTGCAATGGACAAGAAGGGTTATCTCACCAAGGTACATGGTGGTGCGATTGTAAATAATACGAATATCCATACTCAGGATGAGAAGGTTATCAACAGGCTTAAGCAGAATCGCAACGAAAAGGAACAGATTGCCAGATATGCGGCATCACTTATTGTGGATAATGATTTTGTTTATATAGATGCCGGTACTACAACAGCAGTCATGATTGATTATATTACTGCAAAGAATGTGGTTTTTGTTACAAACTCTTTGACTAATGCCAAGAGAATTTCCGATAGGGGATATACAGTATATATTCTGGGTGGAGAGTTCAAGTCTACTACCGAGGCTATTGTCGGAGATGAGGCCGTTGTGACGCTCGATAAATATAATTTTACGAAGGGCTTCTGGGGGACCAACGGAATTACTGTGAAGAATGGATTTACAACTCCGGAGATAAAGGAGGCCATGGTTAAAAAGAAATCCATGGAGAATAGCAAGGAGAAATACATTCTTGCGGATGACAGTAAGTTTTCACAGGTATCAAGTATCAAGTTTGCTGATTTTGAGGATGCTGTAATTGTTACAAATGCACTAAACAATGACAACTATAAGAAATACAAAAATATTAAGGAGGTCTAACATGATTTACACAGTTACCTTTAATCCATCATTAGATTATATTGTTGATGTAACAGATTTTAAGACAGGAGTAGTCAATAGAACGACTGGAGAGAAGATTTTTGCAGGTGGTAAGGGTATCAATGTTTCCATGGTTCTTAAGAATCTTGGAATGAGCAATACTTCACTTGGTTTTACAGCGGGTTTTACAGGAAATGAAATTAAAAGACTTCTAGCAAAAAAAGGTGTTGATACTGATTTTATAGAGGTGGAGGATGGTATTTCACGTATCAATGTGAAGCTTCGCTCAAATGAGGAATCCGAGATTAATGGTCAGGGACCGGTAATCACTGAGGATAACATTAAAAAGCTTTATGAGAAGCTTGACTGCTTAAAGGAGTCTGATGTGCTTGTGCTCGCAGGAAGTATTCCTGATGTGATGCCTTCATCAATGTATATGGATATCATGAAGCATCTTGAGGGCCGCGGAATAAATATCGTGGTTGATGCGACGAGAAATCTGCTCACAAATGTGCTTGCGTATAAGCCATTCCTTATCAAGCCAAACAATCATGAGCTCGGTGAGATATTCGGGGTTGAGATTACAGACAAGGACGATGTGATAAAGTATGCAAAGAAGCTCCAGGAGCAGGGAGCAAGAAATGTGCTTGTTTCAATGGCAGGTGACGGAGCAGTGCTTGTGACCGAGGATGGACAGGAATTTAAGGCACAGGCTCCTAAGGGAAAACTCAAAAACTCTGTAGGCGCAGGTGATTCGATGGTAGCCGGATTTGTTTACGGATACCTCAAATCAAATGATTATAAGCAGGCATTTATTTATGGAGTATGTACAGGAAGTGCAAGTGCATTTTCTGAGGAGCTTGCTACAAAGCCTGAGGTTGAAGCACTTATTGATAAATGGGACAGTGCTTCCAATTAAACAAACGGTATCAAAAAGGTTGATATAAATAATTAATATATTCTATTAGGAGGAATGATGTATGACAATCAGGGATTTATTGGCAGCTGAGAGTATCAATTTAAATGGTACGCCTGCCGGAAAAACCGAAGCATTGAATCAGTGTATTGATTTGATGGCAAAAAGTGGCAAAATAGCCGATGTGGAGAAGTATCGCAAGGGTGTTTTTGCAAGAGAGGAGGAAGGCACAACAGGAATTGGAATGGGTATAGCAATTCCTCATTGTAAGTCTGATGCTGTTATTAAAGCAGGCCTTGCAGCAATGGTTGTAAAGGATGGAGTTGAATTTGAATCACTCGATGGTACACCTGCAAAGATTATTTTCCTTATTGCTGCACCAAACACAGAGGATAATGTGCATCTTCAGGTGCTCAGCAAGCTCTCTGTTATGCTGATGGACGAGCAGTTTACAAATTCTCTTATCAATGCCGGCTCAGTTGATGAGTTTTTAAATATCATCGATAGCGCTGAAAAAGCAAAGGATGAGAAAGAGGCTGTCAAGGAGGCAAAGGCGAAAGAGCCTGTTGAGGTGAAGAAGGACGATGTATTTATCGTTGCAGTTACAGCCTGTCCAACAGGAATTGCCCATACTTATATGGCTGCTGAGGCTATTGAGAAAAAAGCCAAGGAGCTTGGATATCAGGTAAAGGTTGAGACAAGAGGCTCAGGCGGAGCCAAAAATGTGCTCACAGATGATGAGATTGCAAAGGCTGCAGGAGTTATAGTTGCCTGTGATACAAATGTACCTACAGATCGTTTTGACGGAAAGAAGGTTATTGAGTGTCAGGTTTCTGACGGAATCAATAAGGCAGAAGAGCTCATAAAGAGAATTGCTGCCGGTGATGCTCCTGTATTTAAGGCATCAGGTAAAAAGGAGGCTTCACATTCATCAGTTGGTGGAAAAGAGAGCATTGGACATAAGATTTACAAGCACCTGATGAATGGTGTTTCACATATGCTTCCATTCGTAGTTGGTGGTGGTATCCTTATCGCAATCGCATTCCTTATCGATGGATTCAGTGTTGACCTTAATTCACTGCCGGCTGACCAGAGAGCAAATTTCGGTACTATTACACAGGCCGCAGCAATGTTTAAGGGAATTGGTGGAACAGCATTTGGATTTATGCTTCCAATTCTTGCAGGCTTTATCGCCATGAGTATTGCTGACCGTCCGGGTCTTGCAGTTGGTTTTGTAGGTGGTTCAATCGCAGCAAACGGTACATCAGGTTTCCTTGGAGCACTTGTAGCAGGTTTCGTAGCAGGATATATTGTGCTTCTCTTAAAGAAGGTATTTTCTAAACTTCCGGAGAGTCTTGATGGTATGAAGCCGGTTCTGCTTTATCCGCTGCTTGGTATATTCCTGGTAGGCGTTATAATGCAGTTTGTAGTTGAGCCTCCAATCGGAGCTTTAAATACAGCTATCAACAATGGTCTTAATGGACTTAACGGTGCAAGCGCAGTAGTACTCGGAATACTTCTCGGAGGAATGATGTCAGTAGATATGGGTGGCCCTGTAAACAAAGCCGCTTATGTATTTGGTACAGCTTCAATCGCTGCCGGAAACTACAATATCATGGCAGCAGTTATGATTGGCGGTATGGTTCCACCAATAGCAATCGCTCTTGCAACAATCTTCTTCAAGAACAAGTTCACAGCAGAGGAGAGAAAGGCCGGACCTACAAACTTTATCATGGGATTATCATTTATCACAGAGGGTGCAATCCCATTCGCAGCATCTGATCCGCTTCATGTCCTTCCGGCATGTGTAGTCGGTTCAGCAGTGGCAGGTGGACTTTCAATGGCATTTGGATGTACACTCATGGCACCTCACGGAGGAATCTTTGTAGTTCCTACAATCGGAAATCCGTTAATGTATCTTGTTGCATTGGTAATCGGATCTTTCATTGCATGTGGATTACTCGGATTACTCAAAAAGAAAGTAAGTGAATAAGCAATCCTCAATTATCATTTAATCCAATCTATAAACTAATCAGCAAAGGCACTGCTTCGGCGGTGCCTTTGTTGTTATGTTGTGTATTAAAAATTAAAAGTATAAACATTCTCTGAAATAACAGCCTCATGCCTTGACGAGTGAATTTTCGAAGCATAAAGTAGTATTAGGATGAAATAGTAAGTCATAAAAAGCAATTATTTATGAGACTTAAATATAAAAAACAGTGAGGAAAATCATGGGCAAGGTTATAGGTATAGATTTAGGAACAACAAACAGCTGTGTGGCTGTATTGGAGAACAATCAGCCGGTAGTCATAACTAACAGCGAGGGGCAGAGAACCACTCCATCTGTAGTGGCTTTTACAAAAAATGGAGAGCGACTGGTGGGAGAGGCTGCAAAGAGGCAGGCAGCAGTTAATGTGGACAGGACATTTTTCTCAATAAAGAGACAGATGGGAAGCGATTTCAGGGCAAAAGTGGACGGAAAGCTGTATTCAGCTCCTGAGATTTCTTCTATGATTCTCAGAAAGCTGAAAAAGGATGCAGAGGACTATATTGGTGAGGCAGTGACAGACGCTGTAATCACAGTTCCCGCATATTTTTCGGATGCGCAAAGGCAGGCAACTAAGGATGCAGGAAGGATTGCTGGGCTTAATGTGCTTCGAATCATAAATGAGCCAACCTCTGCGGCACTCGCATACGGACTGGACCACGGACAGCAGCAGAAAATTCTTGTCTACGACCTCGGAGGAGGAACCTTCGATGTGTCTGTTATCGAAATAGGGGACAATCTGATAGAGGTGCTTGCCACAGCCGGTGATAATCATCTGGGTGGAGATGATTTTGATGAGAGAATCACGAATTATCTTGTTACAGAGTTTTACAGACAGCAGAATGTGGATCTGAGAAAGGATAATACTGCTATGCAACGTGTCAGGGAGGAGGCTGAGAAGGCAAAAAAGGTGCTTTCATCTTCATCCTCAACCACTATCAACCTGCCATTTATCACCACTGTAAAGGGACAGCCGGTTCACATGGAGATGAACCTCACAAGGGCTGAGTTTAATGAGATAACAAAGGATCTGGTGGAGAGAACTGCTATTCCTGTCAATCAGGCACTTTCAGATGCGGGGATTTCTGCAGCAGAGCTTGGAATGGTGCTGTTGGTAGGAGGTTCGACACGTGTGCCGGCTGTTGTTGAGGAGGTCAGAAGAATTACAGGAAAAGAGCCTTCACACAACCTAAATCCTGACGAGTGCGTGGCACTCGGTGCAGCAGTACAGGGCGGCAAGCTCGGTGGAGCAATTGTCGCAGGCAGCAGTGCGGCAGAGATTATACTGATGGATGTCACACCGCTTTCACTAGGAATTGAGACAGTTGGTGGTGTCTCAACCAAAATTATTGACAGAAATACGACTATTCCTACGAGATACAGCCAGATTTTTACAACTGCAGGAAGCTTCCAGACCTCTGTGGATATAAAGGTACTGCAGGGTGAGAGGCAGTTTGCAAGGGACAATAAGCTGATTGGAAACTTCAGGCTAAAGGGCATCAAGCCGGCTCCGGCAGGTGTGCCGCAGATAGAGGTGACGTTTGATATAGATGCAAACGGCATTGTGCAGGTTTCTGCAAAGGACCTGGGCACAGGAAAGCATCAGGAGATTACGATTACCGCAAGCTCAAATTTGTCTGATTCTGAGATTGAGCAGGCAATCCGCGAGGCACAGGAGTATGAGGCAACAGACGGACAGAGAAAGGCTTATATTGATGCAAGAAGTGAGGCTGATACGCTTGTGCGACAGGTGGAAAATGTCATGGCTGACAAGGAAAAAAGAAAGGCTATGGACAGCGCACAGAAAAAGAGTGTGAAATCGTCACTTTCATATGTAAAGAAGCTTATTTCAAGGACAAAGCCCACAAATGTGAGCGAAGAGCAGGCTGCCGAGATAAAGCATGCGGCAGATGAACTGAGAAATGCGGCAGCGGGATTGATTTAATTATAGTAACTACTATTATTCATTTGGCTATTTACGAGAAGCGGATTTTCATATAAAATATGGGTAAGTGGTGAGTATTCATAACCACCCTGAATAGTTATAATGTTAATTTAAATCCGAGGAAATAGAAAATGAATGCGAACGATAAAACAGAAAAGGTACTAAGAGAAATTCATATCATGCTCTCAAAGGCGGAGCCGTATAAGCCGGAGCCGAGCAGGGTGATCATAAACAAGCAGCAAATGATAGATTTACTTGCTGAGCTGAATAAGTGTATATATGCAATGCAGGATGAGTATGAGCTTACTGAGCAGAGTCGCAATCACGCAGAGAGAGAGTTCAGAAAGAAGGGGGATCAGATAGTCTGGGATGCAAGCAGAAAGGCTGAGGATGTGTATGCAGCATCGGTTATCTATACGGATGAGGCGCTTTCAAGAGTGCGTGATATCATCAATGATACCAACGAGTCACTTGAAAAGCTGTGCAAGAATATGAAGGATAAGATTGCAGAGCAGGAGAAGATAGTTAAAACTAACCAGTATGAGCTCAAGGGACAGCTTCAGGATTTGTCCGATACGGAGAAGTATCTTAAGATTATCGATGACAGAAATAAGGAGATAGAACGTCAGAAAAATGCAGGTAAATCTGTAGAAGAGCGTACTATTGACAAGGAAGAGAAGTCCATATATGCAAACAGACAGACTGAAATCAAGGTAAATATGGATTATATCAGAAAACTGGGACTTGCTGAGGGCGAGGACCTGGGAGATGGTGTAGTAGGTGAGGTGAAGCTTGCAGACGATACACCTGATGCCGGATTAAATCATAGCAATGATAAGGATGAAGCCAAGGCCGCAAAGCCACCTGTCATCAACACTAAGGAGGGCAAGGAACTCACAGACGGAATACACAAGATGTGGCAGAGCATAACCGGCAATAGAAATAATTAGCAAATCTGATTAAAAATATAAAGCAGCAGTTCAAAACAGAACGGCTGCTTTTTGGCTTATATTTAAAAGTGGGTAATATTAAGCAGATTTTAAGAAAAACAAAGTGGATAATCTGATAAAATATAGCTGACTAACGGCAGGAGAAGGTTTCTGTTCAAAATTCATAGAAGGAGGATAATATGACAATATTAGTTTGTGATGACGACAAGGAAATAGTTGAGGCAATTGAGATTTACCTGATGCAGGAGGGCTACGACGTGGAGAAGGCTTACGACGGCATACAGGCGGTTGAAATTATGAAGAATAAAAAAATAGACCTCATGATAATAGATGTCATGATGCCAAAGCTCGACGGAATAAGAGCTACTCTGCAGACACGAAAGGAAAGCAGGGTGCCGATAATTATTCTCTCGGCAAAGACAGAGGATGCTGACAAGATTTTAGGCCTCAATGTGGGGGCTGATGATTATGTCACAAAGCCTTTTAATCCGCTTGAGCTTGTGGCAAGGGTAAAGTCACAGCTTCGCAGATATACCACTCTGTCAAGCAATGATGCAGCCGGAGACAAGGTTTATGAAGCCGGAGGCCTTTTGGTAAATGATGATTTAAAAAAGGTGACTGTGGATGGTGAGGAGGTAAAGCTCACACCGATTGAGTACAATATCCTGCTTTTACTCCTTAAAAACAAGGGAAAGGTCTACTCAATAAACGAAATATATGAGAGCATATGGAACGAGGAGGCGATAGGCGCCGACAATACAGTTGCTGTGCACATCAGACATATCAGGGAAAAAATAGAGATAAATCCTAAGGAGCCACGCTATCTGAAGGTGGTCTGGGGAGTAGGCTATAAGATAGAGGACAACAAATGAAGCAGTATACGATAGGAAAAAAAGCAGCGGTCATAGTCTTACATCAGCTATGCATGATACTTATGGTAACAGGAGTGTTTGCCACAGGCTATGCATTCAGGCACGATGCGCATGAAAATATTGATATATATACACTAATATCGCTTGCGGGCCTGGTAGGCAGCTTTGTGAGCCTGGCATATATGGCAAACGTGGCCGGCAGAAAATCAGAGGATGATTACACAATATACTATTTACCGATTGACAAGGTATACTCTGATGTGATGCTAGTGATATTTACACTGCTCATGGTATTTATGGGAAAAGTGATTTCAGGCGTAAAAAACCAGCATTTTGACTATGCATCACTCATTATGACGGCCGGTACATTTACTTTTTTGTTTGATCTGGCTTTTATTATTTTATACCAGAGCATTGTAAGGAAGATAAAAGGCAATATACTTTACACACACAGCCTGATGTACAAGGGCTATGAGCTTTTGAAAAGAGTTATTGAGAAAAAGGATATCCACACACAAAAAACCAAAGAGATAATGCGCATACAGGAGGCACTTGAAGCTATCTCGGAAGGAGCGCTTGACACTACACTCAATGTCAATGAGTTTCATGGGCAGCAGAAAAAGGTGGCGGAGGCTGTCAACCATATACGCCAGGGTCTTATGAGCTCGGTAAATGAGAGCCTTAAAAATGAAAAACTAAAGGCAGACTTAATAACAAACGTATCACACGATATAAAGACACCTCTGACTTCAATAGTCAACTATGTTGACCTGCTTAAGAGGGAAAATCTGGAAAATGAAAATGCCAAATACTATATACATGTGCTGGAGGAAAAGTCACAGCGCTTAAAGCAGCTTACAGAGGATTTGGTAGAGACATCAAAGATTACCTCGGGAAATGTGAAGCTCAATATGCAAAAGCTTGATCTGGTTGAGCTTTTATACCAGACCGGAGGTGAATTCAATGAGCGATTTGAGTCGAGAAATCTGACAATAGTTACAAAAATTCCATCAGAACAGATATTTATCTATGCGGATGGGCGTCAGCTTTACCGCTCTATTGAAAATCTGTATACTAATGCCGCAAAATATGCACTGGAAAATACCAGAGTGTATGTAGAGCTTGAAAAGGCAGATAAAAAGGCAGTTTTTACAATAAAGAATGTGTCTAAGAACGAGCTTGACATAGTAAGCAACGGAAATGTAGACCTGACAGAGCGTTTTGTGAGGGGAGAGAGGTCGAGAACTACTGAAGGAAGTGGACTTGGACTTTCGATTGCAAAGAATCTGACCCATTTGATGGGAGGAAAATTCGAAATTAAGGTAGATGGTGATTTATTTATTGCCACAATTACCTATAATATTATATAATAGTAAATAAAAGAATTTTGAAATACACATACGGAGGTAGAATAAGTGAAATTATATGAAAATGGTGCTTACCTTTTAAACGGTAAGGAAGTAATAATTGATGGACCGGAGGCTCAGGCAGCTGTCAAAAGCAAGACCGGCATGGACATCGATAAACAGACAGCTAAGCAGGAGACAATTGCTTACGGTATTTTAAAGGAGCACAATACATCCGGCAATATGGACAAGCTTCAGATTAAGTTTGATAAGCTTACATCGCATGATATCACATTTGTAGGTATCATCCAGACAGCACGAGCTTCAGGACTTGAGAAATTCCCTATCCCGTATGTACTTACAAATTGTCACAACAGCCTTTGTGCAGTTGGTGGAACAATCAATGAGGATGACCACATGTTTGGTCTCACATGTGCAAAGAAGTACGGTGGAATCTATGTACCACCTCATCAGGCAGTTATCCATCAGTTTGCACGAGAGATGCTTGCCGGCGGCGGAAAAATGATACTTGGTTCTGATTCACATACACGTTATGGTGCACTTGGTACTATGGCAGTCGGCGAGGGTGGACCTGAGCTTGTTAAGCAGCTTCTTGAACAGACATATGATATTGATATGCCTGAGGTAGTAGGTATTTACCTGACAGGAGAGCCAATCAAGGGCGTTGGACCACAGGATGTCGCACTTGCAATTATCGGAGAGGTATTCGGAAACGGCTTCGTAAAGAACAAAGTTATGGAGTTTGTAGGACCGGGTGTGTCTAATCTGAGCGTTGACTTCCGTATAGGTGTCGATGTTATGACAACAGAGACTACATGTCTTTCTTCTATCTGGAGAACAGATGACCAGGTTAAGGAATTCTTTGAGATTCACGGTAGGGCTGAGGACCACAAGGAGCTTAATCCGGGTGAGGTGGCTTACTACGACAGATTCATTGAGATTGATTTAAGCCAGATCCGCCCAATGATAGCTATGCCATTCCACCCAAGCAATACCTATACTATCGATGAGCTCAATGCAAACCTCATGGATATTCTCGATGACTGTGAGAAGAGAGCTGAGGTAAGCTTTGACGGCAAGGTGAAGCTTGATTTAAAGAGTAAGGTAAGAGACGGAAAACTGTATGTAGACCAGGGAATCATCGCAGGCTGTGCAGGCGGTGGATTTGAGAATATCTGCGATGCGGCTGACATATTAAACGGACATTCAATCGGAGCAGACGAGTTTACACTAAGTGTTTACCCGGCATCTACTCCAATATACATGGAGCTTGTGAAAAACGGAGCTGTAGCAAAGCTTCTTGAGACAGGTGCAATCGTAAAGACTGCTTTCTGCGGACCTTGCTTTGGTGCAGGAGATACACCTGCCAACAACGCATTCTCTATCCGTCATTCAACAAGAAACTTCCCTAACAGAGAGGGTTCTAAGGTACAGAACGGACAGATCAGCTCAGTGGCACTCATGGATGCACGTTCAATCGCTGCAACAGCAGCAAACAAGGGCTTCCTTACATCAGCAGCGGATATTGATGTCAACTTTACAAAGCCAAAATATTTCTTTGACAAGACTATATATGAGAACCGTGTATTTGACAGCCATGGAGTGGCAGATCCTTCAGTTGAAATCCAGTTCGGACCAAACATCAAGGACTGGCCGGCAATGAGCGCGCTTCCTGAGAATATGCTCCTTAAGGTGGTTTCAGAGATTCATGATCCTGTTACTACAACAGATGAGCTCATTCCTTCAGGAGAGACATCATCATATCGTTCAAACCCTCTTGGACTTGCAGAGTTCGCACTTTCAAGAAAGGATCCTGAGTATGTAGGCAGAGCAAAGGAAATCCAGAAGGCCCAGAAGGCTATAGAGAGTGGTGAGTGCGCAGGAAAGGCTGTTCCTGAGGTTGCTGAAATCATGGGAGTAGTAAAGAAAAAATTCCCTGAGGCAAGCCATGAGAATATGGGCTTCGGAAGCACAATTTTTGCTGTTAAGCCGGGTGACGGCTCAGCAAGAGAGCAGGCTGCCAGCTGCCAGAAGGTACTCGGAGGCTGGGCAAATATCGCAAACGAGTATGCCACAAAGAGATACCGTTCAAACCTTATCAACTGGGGAATGCTTCCATTCATCATCGATGAGGGAGAGCTTCCGTTCCACAACCTCGACTATATCTTCCTTCCGGGAATCAAGAAGGAAATCGAGGATGCAAAGACGGAGTTTGAGGCATATGTTGTCAAGGATGGTGAATTAAAGCCATTTACACTGAAGATGGGTGAGCTCACAGATGATGAAAGAGAGATAATATTAAAGGGATGTCTCATCAACTATAACCGTAAATAAGGAGAGTTTAATCCGATGGAAGAAACCGGAAAAGCTGGTAAAAAATCAAACATTGAGATAAATGCAGATAAGGGTGCGAAGCAGAATTCGCACCCAGGGCGTGAGGAATGGCCACATCTGATCAGAATAGGTGTCATGGTATTTGTCACGTTTGCAGTCAGTATACTGTTTTTCTTTGCACTGTACAGATTTGAGGGCTTTGCAGGTATATGGAGCAAGCTGCTTGCGGCAGCAATGCCTATTATAATGGGACTTGTGCTTGCATACCTGATGAATCCTGTCATGCTGTGGCTGGAAAGATGCTTTAAAAAGCTTCTTTCCAAAAAGATAAAAAGCGAAAGCAAGCTGCGAAAGGTTTCAAGAGCTCTTGCAATCACAGGCTCGGTTATTATTCTTGTAGCGATTATTTCGCTCCTCATTGCGGCTATTGTGCCTTCTGTCATAGCAAGTATATCAGGACTTATGAAGACACTGCCAAAAGATGTTGCGGCATTCATCAACATGATAAAGCATGGTAATTTCGGGGACAGCAAAATTGCTGAACTCGCGAGCACAGGTTTACAGAATGCAACCGACTACATTGAAAATTATGCCACAGAAAAGCTGATTCCTGAGGCACAGAAGTATGTTGCACAGATTACAACCGGTGTGATTTCGGTAGTCAGAGGCTTACTCAATTTTATTATCGGAATAATCGTGATGGTCTATGTGATGAGTATTCAGGAGACCCTTGCAGGACAGAGCAAAAAGATAATATATGCTGTATGTAAGCCAAAGACAGGAAATATCATTATTGAGACACTCAGAAAGACAAATGAGATTTTTGGAGGCTTCATAAGCGGTAAGATAATAGATTCACTGATTATTGGAGTGATTGCATATTTCGGATGTCTGATTTTAAGGATACCATCATCAGTGCTTGTCGCAGTGATTATCGGTGTCACAAATGTGATTCCGGTGTTCGGACCGTTTATCGGTGCAATTCCATCGTTACTCATAGTGGTAATTCAGAGTCCGTGGCACGCGCTTTATCTTTTGATATTTATTGTTGTGCTGCAGCAGGTGGATGGCAATATCATAGGACCTAAGATACTTGGCTCATCTACCGGTCTTTCGACCTTCTGGGTTATGTTTGCCATACTAATCGGCGGAGGAATGTTTGGTTTTCTTGGAATGTTACTTGGTGTTCCAACCTTTGCTGTGATATACTATATTGTGAAAAGAGTTGTTAATTATGCTCTCAGGAAAAAGAAGCTTCCTGAGGACACAAGGGATTATACAAAGACAACAGGCGTAGATACCAAAAATAATAAGCTTAAATACGAGTAGGTGAAATAAGTGGATAAATACGAATACAATCTCAAGCTGGATCAGATAAAAGCCCTAAGCGCCGAGGAGGGCTATATGAGCGCAGCAGAGATTGCGGATAGCATAAATTGGAACAAAATTAAAAATGTAAATACACTCGTTAAAATCGGCGAAATCTACGAGAAGGCCGAAAGATACCAGGATGCAAGGGACATACTTTTAATGGCCTATGACCGTTCACCAATCGGCAGGATGATTATATATAGACTGGCTGAGGTCGCCATCAAGATGGGTGATTATGATGCTGCTACAGAGTATTATGATGAGTTTGTTGAGATAGCGCCTCATGATGATATGAAGTATGTATTAAGATATGCCATCAAAAAAGGGCAGGGAGCTTCATTTGATGAGCTTATCACTATTCTTGAAGAGTACAAGGATGAAGAATACACTGAGGAGTGGGCATATGAGCTTGCATATCTATACCACAAGGCCGGAAAAGCCGATAAGTGTATAGATGCCTGCGATGAGCTCATTCTGTGGTTCGGAGACGGACCATATGTGGAGCGTGCGCTGGAGCTTAAGATGCTTTATCAGCCACTTACCAAGGCTCAGGAGGAAAAGTACAGACTATTCAAGGCAGAGAAGGAAAAGCCGGCTAAGATAAAGGATGAGGCTGAGGTCACCGAGATAGGTGCCATGGAGATGGTAAAGGGCGGAGAGATAGTGCATGATGACGTAACTATTCCGCAGATTACTGTAAATCAGGAGAAGTTCAATACTGTAAATTTACAGCAGGAGATTGCCAAGGGTATGCAGCAGATCATGGAGGCCAAGGGCAAGAATGAAGTTGCTGATACGATGGATACCATCAAAAAGATAGTTGAGGATATTCCTTATCTCAAGCTCGAAAAGGAGCAGGAAGAGTATGTACAGCAGCCGGAAGAGACAGAGCATATCGCTACAGATGAAGAGATAGATGGTTCACTTAAGTTGAATTTCAAGGAGCTTTTGGGTGAAGACGCTGACGGACAGATGTCTATGGTCGTGAGTGAAAAGACTCAGCTTGAGCATCAGATTACAGGACAGATGTCTATACAGGATGTGCTTGAAGAATGGGAAAAGACCAGACATGCGGCTGAAATTGCACTTAAAGAGGCTGAGCAGCAGAAGCTTGAGTCAGCTAAGGCAAGAGCACTTCAGGAGGCAGGAGACATCATGGAGAGACTAAATGATGTCATTCCAAAGCTGGATGCAGGTGTCACTCCGAAGGAACTTCTTGAGGAGGAGTATTTGAAGGTGCCGGTTGATATTATAGAGCAGAAAGCTGCCGTGAAGGAGCCTGAAGAAGAGCAGAAACCGGATATGCAGGAGCTTTATGCAGAGGAGACTGTGGATGAAGTACAGGAGCCGCAGGAAGCACCTGAAGAAGCTATAGACGAAGTGCAGGAGCCACAGGAAGCATTGGATGAGACTGCAGACGAGGCACAGGAGCCACAGGAAGCATCGGATGAGGCAGCAGACGAAGTCAAGGAACCGGTTGGAGAGCCTGAGGATATAATTGTGGCAGAGGAGTCTGAGGAAGACGAGATACTCATGCAGCCAACTACCATGATGCCTGAAATAACAGATGACATGTTAAATGCCGATGATGATACAGCAGAGGATGAGGCTTTACAGGAGGAAGAAAACACTTCTGAGAAGAGAGATTTTGATCATGTGACATCATTTATCGAGCAGGAAATAGCCAAGATGACAGCAAAGAATCCGGGACTGGAGAAGAAGCTGGATATGGCTAAGACAAGAAAAATGCCGGATATTTCATTGCCGGAGGATTTAGACAGCGAAGAAGATGACTCGAAATTGAAAGAAACAAAACATATAAAAGAGCTTACAAGCGAACAGAAAGCTATATTTTCATATTTTATACCGGTAAAGGGTATGGAGGATCAGATCTGCAAGGCATATAATGCAGTGCTTGATCATTTCAACAGGAAAGAAAACGCATCCACAGGCAACCTCATTATACAGGGAGAGCAGGGCTGTGGAAAGACAATGCTTGCTACAAGCTTTATAAAGGTATTACAAAAAGATGGTGAACAGCTCACAGGAAAGATGGGCAAGATTGATGCTGCCGCACTCAATAAAAAGGATGTGCAGCAGGTAGTCAGAAAGATAACAGGAGGCTGTCTCATCATAGAAAGAGCCGGTGATATCGACCGCAGTATAGCGGCACAGCTATCATTTTTGATGGAGCATGATATTACAGGAACACTCTATATACTTGAGGATACATCAAAGGGTATAAAGAAGGCACTCTCAATGGATGAGGGCTTTGCATCCAAGTTCACGGAAAAGATATCGGTTCCTATTTTTACAAATGATGAACTCGTATTGTTTGCCAAATCGTACTCTGCAGAGCTTGGGTACAAGATAGATGAGATGGCTATTCTGGCATTGCATAACAGAATCAGCAATATTGAGAGGATAGACCAGGCTACCACTCTGACAGAGGTCAAGGATATAATTGACGAGGCCATAGACAGGGAGGCTCACAGCGGACTTAAGAAGGCTATAAGTATTCTGACAGCCAGGCGATATACAGATGATGACCGAATTGTACTTAAAGAGGATCATTTCAGGGAAAAATAAATTCTTATGGGGGTATATATATGTGTAATTTTACAGCAATGGATTGTTACCTGTTTGGTCAGGCAACACACTATGATATCTACAAGAAGATGGGCGCTCACTTAGCTGAGCGCAAAGGAAAAAAAGGAGTGTGCTTTGACGTCTGGGCGCCACATGCGAGGGAAGTATACGTGTTTGGTGAGTTTAACGACTGGAATGAGACCAGTCATGAGATGAAGCGCGTAGAGCCGGAAACCATGGGAGTGTATGAGCTTTTTGTACCTGGAGCGCAAAAGGGTCAGATGTATAAGTTTATTATAGTCACTGAACAGGGTGACAAGCTGTACAAGGCAGATCCATATGCAAACTACGCAGAGCTTCGTCCGGGAACGGCGTCAATCATCACAGATATCGAGCACTTCACATGGACTGACAAAGAGTGGATGGATAAGAGAGCAGCAAAGTCAGATGCTGATGTATATTCTTCACCTATGGCTATATATGAGTGCCATCCGGGCTCATGGATGAGACATCCGGGCAGGGATGATGATGGCTTTTATACATACAGGGAGCTTGCAAAATCACTCATATCCTATGTAAAAACTATGGGATATACACATATTGAGCTTATGGGTATTTCAGAGTATCCGTTTGATGGCTCATGGGGATATCAGGTGACAGGCTACTATGCACCTACATCGAGGTATGGAGAGCCTGAGGATTTTGCATACTTTGTTGATCAGTGCCATAAAAATAATATCGGAGTAATACTCGACTGGGTACCTGCACATTTCCCAAAGGATGCGCATGGACTTGCCAATTTCGACGGAACAGCCACATATGAGTATGCAGACCCAAGAAAGGGAGAGCATCCTGACTGGGGCACAAAGATATTTGACTACGGTAAGAATGAAGTAAAGAACTTCCTTATCGGAAGTGCATTGATGTGGATAGAAAATTACCACGTAGACGGACTTCGTGTGGATGCAGTTGCGTCAATGCTTTATCTTGACTATGGAAAGAACGACGGACAGTGGGTGCCAAACAAGTTTGGAGGAAATAAGAACCTCGAGGCAGTAGAGTTTTTCAAGCATATCAATACACTCATACTTGGAAGAAATCACGGAACTGTAATGATAGCCGAAGAGTCTACCGCATGGCCAAAGGTAACAGGCAAGGTAGAGGAAGACGGACTGAACTTCAGCTACAAGTGGAACATGGGATGGATGCATGACTTCCTTGATTATATGAAGCTGGATCCATATTTCCGTAAAAATAACCACAACAAGATGACATTTGCGATGAGCTATAATGAGAGCGAGAAATATATTCTGGTACTGTCACATGATGAGGTGGTACATCTGAAGTGTTCTATGCTCAACAAAATGCCGGGCTTAGAAGGGGATAAATTCAAGAACCTCATGGCAGGATATGCATTTATGATGGGACACTGTGGAAAGAAGCTTCTTTTCATGGGACAGGAGTTTGCACAGAAGCAGGAGTGGAGTGAGGAAAGAGAACTCGACTGGTATCTGCTTGAGAATCCGGAGCATAAAAAGATCCAGAACTGGGTAAAGGAGCTGCTTCACCTCTATAAGAGAAACCGCTGTCTGTATGAGCTGGATTCAAGCTGGGAAGGCTTTGAATGGATAAATGCAAACGATGCAGACAGAAGCATCTTCAGCTTTATCAGAAAGAGCAAGGATGGCAAGAATAATATGCTCTTTGTCATCAATTTCACACCGGTAGAGAGACCTGATTACAGAGTCGGAGTGCCAAAGCACAAGACATATCAGCTCGTTTTAGATAGTGAGGATCCTAAGTTTACCGGGAAAACGGTACAGGAGCCTGTAAAGAAGGCTGCAAAAGGCAGAGGTAAAGCAAAACAGTCATACAAGAAGCTGGATTATAAGGCAGTTAAATCAGAGTGTGATGGCAGACCGTTTT